>Ga0209119_1000313_pt1 | contig 49260 bp, 52 predicted proteins | sample COG_03_FD_184747 | JGI IMG/M metagenome (GOLD analysis project Ga0209119, IMG submission 184747) | Pelagic Microbial community sample from North Sea - COGITO 998_met_03 (SPAdes) (version 2) | ecosystem: Environmental > Aquatic > Marine > Neritic zone/Coastal water | place: Helgoland, sampling...
GCTTGATGAGCATTTGGCTCGCAAGGCCACTGGTTCTGCATCGCGGACCCCATCTCCTTCTGGAGGTAAGGCTGCTGCCTCGGCTCCTATCGTCGACTCGGAGGGGTTTACGGTTGTCGCTACTAAGGGTCGTCGCAAGCCTGTGCGACCTCCATAAGGTTCCAAACATTTAAAAAAAACTACTTACCGGCGATTCTAATCGCCACTTTGTAATATGACTTAGGAAGTCAATGAGATCTCCTTGCTTTGATGCCTTATGTCGGCATAAAAAACTGTTTCGGTGTCTGGTTGGCTATTCGATGTTATGGCTGATACAATGACATCAACAAACTCACTAATTCGTTTTAATAAAAACTCGAAGTCGCAACATCCTCCATATTCAGTGGATTTTATGTCTTCTGGCAACTCGTCTAAATTTATGGCCAAAACATATTGTTTTGAACAAGGAACAGAACAAAAGCTTAGTACGTGGGGGGTTTCCTATTAGCCCAGAAGAATATACGAACAGTATTAACATCAGCCTATACGAACCTTTTGATATAGGTGATTCAGTTTACTTAGATGAATGGGACTTTACTGAACGTAGTCATTAAATAGTAAACGAATGTTTTGTGCATGACACATGTGTTAATGTTCTAGATTTTCCATACATTGAACCAGACCTTGTGTCTGACAGGGTCTGTTTATGGGGTGACGATAAATTGGTCCTGTTATGTGAAGATAATGACCATACCTCGACATATTACATTATTGTAGAAAAATACAAATCAAACTATAAGATTTTAAATGTCTTTACATGTTATTCAAGGGACGTACAAATAGGCGAAAGAAACAAGTCTCATTACAACGAAGACACTTTTATATTTGAAAACAATGGTGACGTTCCATCAATTGTAGTTTTATATACTAAAGAGTCATTAGCAGAAGAAATAATTTCACGAGTGATTCCACAAAATATAACCATTTATGAAATGGTTGAATACCTAACTCTTCCAGAAAACGGTATTTTTCTCAACCGACGTATAAGAAACTATACACCTATACCTAAATTGGTACAAGGTTCAATTGAACTGTATAGTGAACATGCAAGTGCAGCAGCCTCAGACGAACGGAAAAAACAATATACTATTTTGTTGGACTTATATGACTCTAACCTGGTAGGAATCATGAAATATATGCATAAGAACAATTATACATTTATGGAAATCATGGCATTTTTTGGTCATTATCTCTTAGGGGATATATCAGTTCCCATGATGCTCATGGATGACTTTTCCTTAAATCTAGCGATATATCAATATGCTCTCACCGTTGGCGACGGTGAATTAGTTGATGACTTATCACCTACAGACCGAGTAGAATTGTTTAAAGTTCTTATTTCACCTGTCTAAGCAAAATCCAAATGTAAATTATACCGTATAGCACTTCCTTTATATGCTATAGGAAGTGCTATACCTGCCTCTTTAATTACACTAACACATGTTGGACGGCATGACCATAAAGCCGGGCATTATATAAAACATTATGAACTAATCGCAGTTATAATTCCTATACTATTTGCTATTTTCCAGTATCTGTCTATTACATTTAATATATCTCCTGTTTTAACCGGAGCAGCTTTTGGACTGCTTTTGTCTATTATTGGACGATTTGCTCTAGATCTACCTAAAAGAATATTTGGTTTTACAGAGGCTAATGAACACATTGTGCATTTATATGCTGTATTTTTATACGCTATTATTTTTAGATATGTCATCCATCCTCTGTATTTATTTTTAATCAGAAGTTAGTTGTATTGTTCTATAATTAAATATTATAGATCAACAAAGTGGTTGTCATAATGAAGTGACATTATTAAATTTCCTTTAATAACATATGGACCATTGAACTATCCTATCATATAACTTAAAAAGTACATAATACTTAAGTTATTATGGATAAATCTATTGCAGTAAAGTTATATTCAGTATACATTGAAGCTTATAGGCCACCAAAATGGGTTCTTAGCGATAATATATGGAATAAATTATCATTTGCTAGAACTTGTTTATATTATGATCATAATGATTCGTTAGACGAAGTTATAAAAATAGCAACACAGAGAGAACCTGTTAATATGGGAATGAAAAGAGGTTACAAACAGGATAAATTAAACACTTTATTTGGATATAAAAAGGGATATTATGGAGAATATGTAAAACGCACCGGTAAATTTCCACCATTAATCGGTATATATGCATTTACTCCAGTTGATATATCAGGAGGAACTATGTTACCATCATTTAAATATGCACATGTTATAAATCTTATAGGGTTAGCTCTGGATACAGAAAAACAACCAGACTATCAGATACTTTTTAATAAAACTATAGAAGATAAGAATAATGCAATAAATAACCATTATAAAAGAATGTGGAGAATGGCTTTCCAGTGTTGTGTAAAGAAAGGATTAAAATATCTACATACTTCTCTTGTAGGCGGTGGAGCATTTTCTCCAAATGGTACATGTGATTACATTGACAATATTTACAAGCCTGTCATTGCTGAAATATCAGGTGAGTATCCCATGATAGAGCTAATTGAAACTTTTTATCCTAAGTTTGTTATACCGTCCAGCCTTAAAAATGTATCACAGGATAAGATGTATCAAACACTTTATGTAAATGCATGGGATCCCTGGAGCATGATTGGTAATGGTAATTCATATGATGATTCTTTGGATGGTTATTGGGGTAGATCCTCTGCTCTCTGCGTATTGTGTTCTCCTCAAATAAATACATTAATGCAGAAAGTACCATTAGTCTTATATAAATGATATTTAAATTTTAAGTTTCATGTTTGAACATCACATTTACTTTATGTTGATATAAACATGTATTAAATTATCGTTGAATACTATAGTTATTTATTCCAAAAATAAATAACTATAGTATTCAACGATAATTTAATTTGTATTTAACATAATTTTTTTAAATAAGTATATGCATATCTATATTATTCGCGAAAACTCCTCACCAAGTATGAATATTACATTTGCTGCATTTTCAACACAGGACAAAGCCCTAACTTATATTAACAATAATTGGAAGTTATTAGAATTTGATTCACCTAATGATCTCTGGGTGGAAGAACATTTGATTGACAGCAAGGAGAATGCTCATGAAATAAACGTAAAACCCTTAACAGATTAATAACATAATTATTAATTAATATGATCCATAAAATAGTTAAATAACTATATGGCAGTAGCAAAACCTGATTTAGTATTTAAAATAATTGACCTTAAAAACCCAGGTGATGATCTAATATACTTTGAAAAAGCAATAGAACATTACAGTAATGTATGTAAATGCAATGAAGTAACATCAAGCATTAAAAATGTTGGTAATTTATACAAAAACAGATCTGGGAAGATAGTACTGACATTCCAGGCTCGTTATCTGAAACAGTAATGCATCATCTCTTAACATCTGAACATACACCTATTTTTATAGTTGGAATGGATTCAAAAACAAATGATATCTTTGCATTTTAGGTGTTAATGTTGATATGTCACAAGCAGATGAAGTCAGAGGAAAAAGATAGTTACGCTATGAATTTAGATTACATGATAGTTACAGTTTATTTATATTACTTAAATAAGATAAAAAAACAAGAATTACCTGATATATCATGGGACGAGACATCTTTACCAGCTATGGCATGGCTTGATATATTATGCGTTCATCCTAAAATGAGAAAACTTGGTATTGCCCGTAAATTAATTGATATATTTTCAGAATATGTGAAAGATAATATCGAAGAGAAGGATAATGGTATTATCCTTGGTCTGGAAATTATAGAAACAAAGGCAGGTCATATTGATAAAGGATTAATGACTTTTTATCAAAAACTCGGCTTTGAATTTGAAATGAATAGTAAAAAGTATATGTGGAGAGGCAATGGAAGATATGGTGGGAAAATAATACATACATGATTGAGTCATTTAAAATATAATTACTACTATTTAAGTTATTTAAATAGTAGTAATTATTATATCCTATCCACCGCTCCGGAATCAGGTTTGGGGAGTCCAAGTAAAAATACAAACATATTTAGCCGAAGTAAGAACGAAACTCATTTATCTAGCGAATATAATCGGATATATAGTAGCATCTGTAGCTGTTCTAGATGGATTACGTAATGATTACATTTTATTTAAAAATAACCCTGATTCGTATGTAAACAAAACTAGCCATGCTTATTCTAACATAATCGGCTCGTTTCATAGTTTGTTAGTTATATCTATTAAACCTCCAATGTCTAAGGAAAAGATTCATGATAATTTCAAAAAGGTATTATTTTTGCTGAATAACTTAAAAATCCTAGAGACAATTGATCTGATGGATGAATCAGAGAGATCTTTGTCTACAGATTTAAATATATTGAATAAATTATGGAATATAACAGCTGATAATACATTCAATAATATTAAACTTATTGAATCTATTATTATCTGTGCAAAATTATTTTTCCTTAATAATTACATGAAAAGTCACACGGTGTCCGTGTTTGTCCCCATGCCGAGTCATCTTATTTTTGAGGAAATATACTATTTTAAAAATATAACAGATATAAAAAACGGTACTTTGATAAATGATCTATATAAAACAACTAATACAATAAATTCAATAAAAAAGGATATAAGCCTTTATTCGAGTCATATTGTAAGCCTGGTTCTGGTAACAAATATTCAAATATAGGTAAATATCAATCAATTAGTTTACCAGAAGCTCGAACAGCTTGCAATAATAACCCAAAATGTAAGGGTGTTACATATAATAAAAAAACAAAAAATTTTATATTAAAAAAGAATATAAATGGTCAAAGACAAAGTAAAAAATATGACTGTTATGTAAAAATCATCAAATAATTAGCCAATATAATGACTGAAAGTCATTTAATATATGATTTATAAAGTCTTAATCGGCTGATACTGTTTAAGACTTTAAAAAATGTTTAATTATTTATTATAATGTCAGTATCAGACGATCAAATTGAACAATATAGATTAATTGTTGCAGAGGCCGATAAAAAGGTTGCTCAAAATAAGACTAAAGTGAAACACATTGTTGTAAGAAAACCAGAATTCCTTGAGAAGGAAAAACGCGAACAAGAACTTAAACACAAAGAATCATTAAAAAAACATGAACAAGAACTAAAAAAACGTTACGCTCGAATCGAAGAAGATAACAGACCACAAAAAAATATTGTATAATAAATTTAAATTATGGCGTGAAAAATATGAGGTTGATGATAATATTCTCTATCATTTAGTAAATACGTATCAATTTACTACTCAGATTTCTTCATATATAGATGATGATTATTGTGAACGACGGAATAATTAACTGTATTTTATGTTTCATCTTCATCCTCCTTTTCTTTGATAACCAAATTAGCAAATAGCTGATTAACTGAACTATTATCTAAATGTGACAACAGTTCATCCGTAATAGATTCAATACAAGATACATATGAAGAGGTATGTGCCCGCGGATGCAAGTCTTTGTTCATTGCAAATTCTTTTGATGTTTTAGCTGTCATATATAATTTAACGACATTAGTAATTGTTGGATACGCAGCCGATGTATGAACCATTGTTTCAAGACACATTTCATAGATTTTCTGTGTACGAGGAGTTTCTGGCCGTCTGGATAGATTATACATGATTGCAATACATCTATGCAATCTATTTAATGCTGGATCAAGGTTGGATGACATTAGTTAGATTAATGTTTCAATTTTATTTGTAATTTAATCTATTTAACATCCCATGCTATGTTCTGCAGTTAAACTTTTAGTGACTTTATCACCATGCTCAATAATGTAATTTTCAAATGTTCCAACATGAGTTCCAAAATACTTTGATGTTATATATCTTGAAAAAAGTTGTCTCTTGGTAATTGCAGATGGTGAGTCCTTGGCACGTTGTGGCCAGTGCTGTATTTTTCTACCGCATGTTTTTTTGTATCTAGTCATATAGCTTAGTATCAAGTATAACACTGTGCCATACTTTATCAGTTATATAGCCAGGAGAAAGGTCTCTACCGTCGTCATTACCTAATACAGTTTTAATTGCGATAAATTGCAAGAATCTATCAATCGCGCCAATCGCTCTTCCGTAGAATCTCTTCAGGGGTATAACATCATATATTTGTTTATTATGCTGTTTTAGACATTGGTATAATTCAATACATTTATCTTTCGACCTTAAATATATGTTTAATATATGTTTAATATATGTTTAATATATGTTTAATATATGTTTAATATATGTTTAATATATGTTTAATATATGTTTAATATATGTTTAATATATGTTTAATATATGTTTAATACAAAAATTCGTTTTTAATATGATTCATTTATCTATCTAGTGACGGAAATTGTTCATATGTATCCATCGGTGCTTTAACTGGTGTATTATCGGGTTTAACGGGTTTAACGGGTTTAATTGTTTTTGCAGTTGCTCTACGACTTGCTAATTTCTGTTCCTTTTTATGGCTTTTATACACGTATAATTTAGCCATATCGGCATTAACATCATTCTTTTTCTTATTTTTAGTGTCCTTTTCAATCCATGCCTTCCATTTACCTTCATGTGTTATAACTGCAATTTGATTATATCCGGGTGTTACTGTAATAACTGGATTATTATCCACATATGTTTTACGTTTCTTTTTAACAACATACATATCTACAAATGTATATTCTGGGTATGTATTGGATAATAACTCTACTACATTAACAGGGAAATCATATCTTACGCTTTTATTATTTACGTATTTTATACCGTATCCTCTCACAAGCGCAGCGATTGGCCTTCCACCTTCGGTTGGATCGATTTCACCTTTAGGTCCAAGGTAACGAGCGATATCATGACCTTCATCCTTTCCAAGGTATGGAAATCTATACTGGAATAATGGATAGAATGCACCAGATTTAGTATCTGCGATAGCGTCTGTAATTAAATGACTGTCATCCACTATTTTCGAATTTACCATATCATATAATATGTTTACGCTGTGTTCATGTTCGCTTACAGCTCTTGTACTAGGTACATCCTTACCCTCTGCTCCACGAGGAGTTTTTACTGATTTTACGGGTTTTATTTTTTTTATAGTTGTCCAGCCATCTTTACTTTGTTTCTGTTTATATAGTTCATTTTGGGTATATTTAGATAAAGTAGGTAACGATTCTATACGTTTTTTACGAGATATACTTTCTTGTTGTAAATAGTCAAGTACTTCTTTTTCCTGTACAGGATGCGGTATAGTTTTATCAGGGTATAATTCAGAACAAAGTATATTTCTAAGCGCTAGACGATTACCTGTAGCAGGATACCCTAATGCATTTGCAACTATTCTTAATTCTTCCATATTTAATCCACCTGCTTGTTCAGAGGCATTAGCTAAACAAGCCTTACGTAATTTATTCCCAATATCATTTGAGTTTGACATATATATAAATATAAATATAATAATGAACGATTTCTGAAGATTCTAAATACTATTTATTCATATTTAACAACATATACATCTGGATCAGATGATCCAGATTTTTGTTTAATTTTGTGAACATTACCCTCTAGTCGCTGTGTACTGTAAACTGATATAGAGAAAACCTCGCCAGAACTGGTCATATTATCTACAAAATCACTCCATTTTGATTTATTTGCAACAATGACAATTGTTACAGGCGTTTCACTTTTATATAATACAGCAAATATAAGTTTAGGAAATTCTGTAGCTAATTTTTTAATCACACTAGTATTATAATAAATACGTTCTTTCTTCATATCTATTCCATATCCATTTACTAACGAAACTATAGGTGTACCATTACTAACAGGGTCAAATTCCCCGTCATCTCCGTAATAACGAGGCGGTCCTGACAGCGATTTTACATTGGGATAATTATATGCGAATAATTCAATATATGGTTTAGATGAACTCCCATCTTTTGAGGCTAATATAAGAGCTTTTTTAGACTGTGTAATAATATTATAGATATATTTTGATAATTCCCTTGTTCGTCTGTAATGAATTTTTCTGGCCGTACCTCCTGCACGTGTACCGACTTGTAACTGTTCGGGAACTTTAGCTACAACTGGTTCAAGGTCCCATGCACTGGATTCAATAGGTTCTTCATCAAATGAATCAGATGAACCCCATCCCTCTGAATATTGATCTTGTTCCATAAAATCATATGGAATAATTTCATCAGCATATAAACCGGTACATAACCTTCTGCGCAACACCGGTCTGTTACCAGTTGTTGGATAACCTAATGCACGTGCAACAACTCGCAGTTCTTCGATACCTAAACCTCCTTTAGATGGTCCAGCATTTGATAAACACGCACTACGTAATTTCTTTAATATTGTTTGTTCTGACATTATACTTTATAAAGTATAAAATAAACACACTATAATTATATTTATTGTCTAATATATCTAAACATAATCTTTTAGTTAACTGAAAGATTATGTTTGTTTAGATTATTAAGTTCTTTAAAAGCTTCGTAGTATTCGGTTCCTTTAAATGATACATGAAAACTATCAAACTCTACAGCACTCAAGCTATGTAAAGGTTTGTTATGGTATATATGTATCATACATATATACCTTCTTGTTCAGTGCTAAAAAAAAGCAGCCAATAACTTGTATTAAACCGAAATAACAGTAAAAAGTGATTAATTAATAATGACTAAAGAAAAATACGGATTTACCCGACTGGTTTACCATAAATTTTCATTTTATCATTTGCATTCACATAACTTTCGCGTTTTATATACTCTTTACAGTTTCAATTAGTGGAAAATGTTCACATACAATTATAAATTGTTGTAGCATTAATTAAATTACATATATAGTCATAGCCGTTTCACTTTATTGCAAAAGTCAGTAAAATATATAAGTATACAAACAAGATATGTGGAAGGTTCAGGTTACCCATGTGTTGATGAACCTTCTATTGACGGATTGTATCATTACTGCTATAATGAGTTTAGATATGAAACCTTACGTCCAGATAATACTCATCATTTTCGATATTATGGTAAACCCTATGATTGTTGAATTTATTGATAACTAATCGACTCGCACAAATTAATCAATTTAATTGTTCTGAATGTAATGGATAACCCGCGCCCGGTTATCCATCCTTTATTAATTCTGTTCTACTTTTTACCTGTCATAATATATATAGATCTTCTAGGAACATTAATTTTTGATATAATGTTATTTTGTTTAAATCCCATATAACTATTGGTATTTAAACTAATACCATATATAAATTCATTGTAAGTACCATTATGATCATAATGGTATTATAGATCATTATATTCATTTATATAGACTTCACATTTCTTTGGATCCATTAGTTTTTCTCCATGAGGATCTGTAGTAAAAAACCATATTTTTTTTGCTAGTTCTTGTAACCATATGGAATGTTCAGAGAATTTACCAGGTATAATAGTATACTTACTGTCATGATAAGGACCATATATTTGAACTTTACGGTCCCCTTTTCTATTTGGTTTCCATTTTTCTTGATCTATTTGCTTTATTAATATAGATTCTTCATTAAACGTAATAAAATTTGTTGATAAATATAGATCAGGTATATCTGTTTTATACATTAAATTAAATTAAAAATAGATATTCATTTTATAAAATGAATGTCTATTTTTAATTAATGTCAACTAATAAAAGTTCTGGTTCACCTATAACTGTTAAAAATCTATGGGATAACGATGACAATGACGAAGAATCGGAAAAGAGTTACAATGGAAAAACCATTGATGAAACATATGGCGAGCGTAAACTTCGTGAACATGTTTTAAATGATCCTGATACTTTTGCTGGTAGTATAGAACCACAAGAGGAAACAGTCTGGTGTTATTCAGATGAATCTGAATTGATCTATAAGGATACAATTAATTATAGGGAATGTTTCTATAAAATTGCAGATGAAGTACTAGTCAATATGATTGATCAGCATAGGAGAATTGATGAGATGATAGCAAAGAATCCAAAATTAAAATTAAATCGTGTAACAAAACTACAAGTTAATATAGATGAACAAACAGGCCGTATAGTATTTGAAAATAACGGAGAAGGAATTGATGTTGTTAAACATGCAAAAAAGAATAAATATGTTCCTCAGATGATATTTGGTGATTTGCTTACAAGTACTAATTATGATGAAAAGGAAAGAACCGTTGGAGGAAAGAATGGACTTGGTGCTAAATTAGCTAATATATTTAGTAAAGAATTCATAATAGAAACAGTTGATTGTAGACGTAAATTATTGTATAAGCAAATATTTCGTGATAATATGACCGTAATCGAAGAACCCGTCATTACACCTTATACACGGGTTCCATTTACACGTATAACGTATTTACCCGATTATGAGAGGTTTGGTGTAAAGGACCCAAGTAAAATGGACGATTGGAAGATGATAAAAAAACGTGTTGTTGATGCGTCTGCATGTACAGCAAGTAATGTTACAGTGTATCTTAATGATAAAAAAATTAATGTAAAAAGCTTCGAAGATTACATTAATTTGTATATTGGAAATAAAAAGGAAACTAATAGAGTTTTTAGTGTTGTAAATGACAGATGGGAGGTTGGGGTATGTCTAAATATAAACGGAAAATTTGAACAAATATCTTTTGTTAATGGAATATGTACTGATATTGGAGGTAGACACGTTAATCATGTTGTTGATAATTTAACTAAAAAAATTATGGCAAATATTAACGCATCTAGTAAGAAAAAAGTAGTTATGCAACCAGCCCATATAAAACAACAATTTATGGTATTTATAAAGGCAATAATTGTAAATCCTGTATTTGATTCGCAAACAAAAAGAAAGCTTACAAGTCTTGTATCCAAATTCGGAAGCAAATGTGAACTAAACAATGAATTTATAGAAACTGTAATGAAATTAGGAGTATTAAAAAGAGCTGAAAGTGATGCAATTCATGACGCTAAACAGGGTTTTAATAAATCAACTGATGGAAAGGCAAGATCCCGTAAGATCCATCATCCTAAATTAACGGATGCTAAAGCTGCTGGAACTAAATTTGGGATAAAATGTACTATAGCTCTTACCGAAGGTGATTCAGCTGCAAATTTTATAGCAAAAGGTATTAAAGGTATGAATTCTGAAGAAAATAAATTCTGGGGTTGGTTTCCATTGCGTGGTAAGTTACTTAATATACGTAGTGCAACAATTAAACAATTGCAGAACAATGAAGAAATATTAATGATGAAGAAAATCTTAGGGTTAGTTGAAGGGAAAGTATATACATCTTTATCTGAATTACGGTACGGTAGGGTAATGATAATGGCTGATAATGATAAAGATGGCCATCATATTAAAGCTCTTATTATGAATTTATTTAGTCATAAATGGCCATCATTGCTTAAATTAGAAGGATTCATATGCGATATTGCAACACCTATTAATAGTGTAAGAAAAACAGATAGTAGAAATAATGTTCTGGAAAATATCTATTTTTTTACAGAATCTGAGTTTAGTGTTTGGATGGAGAATAACAACCAAGGAAAAGGATGGAAAATAAAATATTATAAAGGGTTAGGGACGTTTAGTCCCTACGAGGCAAGAGATTTGCTCGGTGATATGAAAACAACAGTATATACATGGGATAATAGTTTTATTGATTTTACCGATAAACGTGGTATAACAAAGGAGAAAGATATAACATCTCATCATTTTGATATGATGTTTAACAAAGGTGATGGTTATGAAGATAGAAGAAAAATATGGTTGAATACCATAGACGCAGACGAAGGAGAGGAAACCATTTTAACAAAAAACAATAAATGCAGTTATATCGAGTTTATAAACAAACAATTGAAAGAGTTTAGTAGATATAATGTACAGCGAGCTGTACCTAATTTAATGGATGGTCTAAAACCCGGACAGAGAAAAGTATTATTCTCGTGTTTTAAAAAGAAATTACATGATGAGATAAAAGTTGCTCAGTTAGCAGGATATGTTTCAGAGAATTCAGGATATCATCATGGCGAAGCCAGCTTGAATGGAACTATGATTGGAATGGCACAGGATTATGTTGGTACCAGCAACTTCAATCTACTCTATCCAGCTGGTAGTTTTGGAAGCCGTATGGGTGGTGGAAAAGATATGAAAACTGGCGATGATGCTGCTGCAGCGCGTTACATTTTCACATATCTTAGTAATGCATGTCGTAAAATGTTTAATGACTTAGATAAACCATTACTTAAATATCAGTCAGAAGAAGGCGCTATGATTGAACCAACATATTATTTACCAGTTATGCCAACCATTTTAGTAAATGGTGTACAGGGTATTGGTACAGGATATTCAAGTACTATTCCATGTTATAACCCTATTGATATATTAGATAATCAGGAACGTTTTATAAAGGGGGAGCCTATGATTGATATGATACCTTGGTACAGAGGATATAACGGGAGAATAGAAAAGGTAGCACATCAAAAGTTTATAACAATTGGGAACTGGTCCAAAATTGGAAAAAATAAAATACGTATTAATGAAATTCCTGTTGGAACAAATAAATGTAAATCTTTTAAATCTTATCTAGAGTTTTTGAATACATTATTATCTGATGATTCTAAAAAACAACATTTGGTAACAGACCCTAATAAAGGGGGAAAGACAGGAAAGACTAATTTAGTTAAGGGAAGTGGACCTAAAGCATCTAAGACAGATGCAAGTATCTCCACATCAGTTAGCGATAGTTCTAATGGGTTAATTGGATTAGTTAAGGATTATGATGTAATCACAACAACCGATACAGATTTAGTTATAGAAGTGGAGTTTGAGAAAGATGTACTTGAACAAGAATTAAGTAATGATAAACCATATCATTTTGAAAAAAATATGAAAATTGCGTGTGGATTCTCTATATCTAATATGCATCTATTTGATAGTAATGGAATAATTAAAAAGTATGAATCACCATTAAACATTATTGATGATTTTTGCACACATCGGAAAAAGTATTATGAAATGAGACGTCAATACTGGATTAGAACTCATCGTCACGAATATGATAAATTAAATGTTAAATATAGATTTATTACAGAATATATGGATGGAATCATTGATATTAACCGTAAAGACGAGGAGGAAATAACACATATATTAGAAAATGCTAATCCGCCTTATCCTAAATTTACTAAAGACGCTGATACGTCAGATATTACAACAAATGCAGATGCCGATGCAGATGATACTATTATAAAGGAAGGTAGTTATGATTATCTATTAAGTACTCAGTTTCGCAGTTTAACAAAAAATAAATTGGAACAGTTACGAAAAGAATTAGACAATATCCAAAAAAAATATGTTGCGTTTGAGAATAAGTCTGATATTGATTTATGGTCAGAAGATATACTTGAAATACGCAGGGAATGGAAGCTTACAATTGATGAATGGTTAATATCTAATAAATTAACAGTAATACAACCAAAGAAAACGGTACAAGTAAAATTAACTAAACCTAAGGCTAAAACTAAACCTAAAACTAAGTCTAAAACTAAGCCTAAAGTAATTATAGTGCCTAAAAAATAACTTTAAAAAATAATTTTATATAAAATTTGTTCTTTGGTAGATTGATATTGAATTGACCCTAAAAATGGAACAGTAAAAATGTCAGAAGTATCTAAATGTTGTCATAAGAGCCTTTGTAAAAAAATTACTATTACCTTATGTATTGCAAAAAAATGCTTGACCTTTAAAAAGGAATAGATCATGTATATACAACAACTTATCATTAATGGACTAGAGCTATGGGATATAGTTATAATTGGATTAAATTACAATCATCAAAAAAAATTTGAAGACATTTACTTTTCTTAGTATGACTCATTTTCACACAGCATATAATAAGATAAAAGATGTCGATGATAATTGTAGCGGCTACAATCAAGTAGACAGTACAAACCCTTTTGGTTTTAAGGAACACTGGAATTTAGGGGGCGATGATGGTCATAGCGACTTCAATTATTGGTTACAATATTATTTTAGCTACAGCAATCCCGCTGTATGCGGGCCGTATAGAAGTCATATCTCGCTGCGGAACTTGATCCCTCGCGAGCCTATGATAAATATGTTCTATTTGCGTTGAATATGTATGCAGATGAAGGTAAACCGGCATATCATAGCCCGGCTCCATATTGGTGTGAAGAAGACGATGATTATGAAGACCCGAAAAAAGACACAGTTTATACAGAGTGGTTGGAAGTTAATGAACCATCATCCGAATATATTGCAGGAATATGTATAAATAAAATCAGATGTAAGATGGAATCTACAGAGGATGCATTAGAAGAAATGTATCCTTATATTAACCATCTTAACCATAAACAAATAGTCGATATTTTGAAATATTTAGTAGCAAGTAAGCATGATGACTCCGGATGCATAATCGAACTATGTGAACATGTATTGGATGATGAACTCAAGAAAACTACGGAGTGGAAAGATTTAATAAACTATCATGTATCTAAGTATTGGATAGTTCATTACAAAGATACAAAAGAATATGACCTATGTACAGATGTATTATCACTGTTACATAAGGGGACTCAAGTTAACCAACTTGATGAAACACCTGAGTTGATAGCCAGATTATATACTCAATCTTATCATATTAGTTATATATTGTGTTTAGTTAATAGTATTAATTATAAGTTTTCAACATTATATAAATTCATATCTGAGCATCCTGAAATGATATGGGTCATAAATCATAAACATGCGAAGTCTAAGTTCCTAGATGAGTTAAAATCGTTAAAATAGTTAAAATCGTTAGAACGATTTTAACTATTAAGTAATATATAGATTTCAATTCTTTGAAAATGATTAGTATGCAATTATATAATGCCAAGAGATGAATTATATAAAAGAAAAACAAAGAAAACAAAATCAAAGGAAAAGTACGAAAAGAATGGGAAATTTAATTCCAAGAATATACGCAAATACGAAGCTATTTGCGCTAAAAAAAGCGCAATTGTAGATGTAAATGAAGTCATATCAAAATAATATATTATTGTAATTGTAACTGTCCGGTTCTTGCACCCAATTATGTTTCATTAAAATATGAAGCAATATATCACTAATTACTGTTATAATTTTAAAGTTAATGGGTGAATTAGATAACTTTAATACTAATGCTTGTCCATAACCTTTGTCCCTATATTTTTCCTTGACTATAAAATCTTCTATTTCTACCCATTTGTCATGCAATCTTACAGATATAGAATAATGTTCAGTTTCAAGATATTTACCCGTAGTATGTTCAGTTTTACTAGATAACCAGTATAGAATTAATGAGTATAATTCTGACATATTATATAAACTTAATTGATCAATTAAGTTTATATAATATTGATTTACCGTATAGAACAATCTATTAAAATGGCTTTATTAATTACCATTTATATTGACACGTTTCTATAGTACTTGTTGTATTGGCCCAGAATGGAACATTTGCTCCTCTAAGAGCTAGCTCTTTAAGAACCCCGTCATTACGAACATCACATACGTCTCCTACAGATGCAGGGCCTCCATGGGTATCATAGTACTGTCTAGCAGAAATTCTGCCACTTTTTATCATTGGTTTTCCTTTAGATACTGCTTGTGGCTTAGATACTGCTTTTGGCTTAGATACGGCTTTTGGCTTAGATACGGCCTGTGGCTTAGATACTGATTTCGGTTTAGATACTGCTTTTGGTTTAGATACTGCCTGTGGCTTAGATACTGCTTTTGGTTTAGATACTGCTTTTGGTTTAGATACGGCATGTGGTTTAGGTTTAAGTCCAGAAGCCAATGGATGTTTAGATTGTTTAGGATTTTTAGCGTTTGCATTTAAAGGACATGTTGCCTTATTTGCACCATCCGACCCACATAAGCTGCATAGTCCTCCTCCTTTTTGAAAATTATAGAATGTTGACATTATATAATTTAAAATTTAATTAAATTAAATTTAATTAAATTTTAAATTAATTTAATTAATTATTCAAAATATTCAAAGTATTCAAAGTAATTTTCAATAATTATACGTACTTAAGTTTATTTATTAATAATTGTCTGTAAGTTCTTGTCGTGTGTTAATTCATATACTGAATATAAGATGTGTCTGGAAATTTCAATCTGACGTGTTGGTCGCGGAAGACTTAAAGTATAATCATCAATTTCAATATGTTCTATATGTTCCTCATTACCAATAATTATACAATAAGAATAACACGAATCAATATAACCCGTTGTTGATATTATTACATCTGCTTTAATTGGACTCGCATTAGCCAAGTCTATGGCTAATGTTGTATCACAATACTTATCAATTGTTGTGATTCCTAGGTCCCGTTTAACAGATTCATTGTATGCTACAGTACCACCAATATAATAATTTGAACTTCCTGAACAACTTGTAAATAATGCTGCTAATGTTCCTCCTGTCAAACTTTCCACTGTAGCATATGTATATTGATTGTTTGTCTTAGACATTGTTAAAAAAAACGTTCTAATCATTTTCTATGTCCAACTTGACTTGAGTCCCATTACATCAGTACGTATTACAATTTTAATACCTTTGGTTACACACTCCCCTTGATGAAGTTGATCACCATAGAAACATACTGCACGACCCGCTTTGGGCTGGATTGTGCATCTATATGATTCGTCGTTATGATAAAATACAGTGTCTCCTCCACTGTATCCATCATTAAGATATAGTATTACTTACAGTAATACTATATCTTAATGATGGATACACCATCAACATGCAGGGGTGTATGACCACCTATACAATATCTCGAGTATCGAAAATGGTCGTTCAAACTATCGAGCTCAAACCCACCATATCTTACTGGAAGATCCAAACGTGTTTTCAACCTAGCAGCAAGTTCTGGATCTATTCTTATTGACTGCTCGTATTCCCATTCAGTTCGTGGGGGATGAAACTGTACATCTGTCAATAGCTCTTCAATCTCTGACGATGATAGTACATTATCGGTTACACTAATATAAGGGTAATTATTATCTGATTGTTTTAATACCATATAATAAAATTAATGGTGTTCAATTTTAATGGCATGAATCCAATAATTTATGTACTTGTAAAAAAATGACGGATTTTTCTATATGTTATAAAAACATACGGACCACACTAATATCAAATAAAATGCAATAATATGATACCTATATGGTATGACCCAGTTACCGGATGTGGAGCTATTAAAAACGTCGTCTGGTTACTGTAAGCATTGTCCTTCCACTATAGTAAGATGTTGCTCTTGTAGAAAACACTTTATTAAATTTAACCATCCGCATTGTGACCATTGTTTCTGGGACAAATATGGATGTTCGTGCTCTGTATGCAAAAAGACGAACAAAAAAGAATTGTTGTTATTATCGCACAATGCGAACAAGATAAAATTATAATGTTTAATCAGATTAAAAAAGAAATTACAACAAAACCGAGATAGAAAGAAATAACATAAGATTTATTATACTATAAACTATAATTATTCAACATAATTGTTTATAGAATAATATAAACAATTATATTATATGGATAAATTTTGGGCTATAGACCCGTATATTTTAGTGAACAAACATAAATTAATGTACTTTATTCCAACGGATGATATGACAACAGATGAGAAATTAAACGCAGTTATGCGATTTTCTATATATCTGGGAGTATTATTAGTAATAATTTTTAATAGTATAAATTATATATATATTACACTTATTGCAGCAACACTTCTTTATTTAGTTAAAGCTCATTATCCTTTGGATGAAACTGAAGGATTTGTTAACGCTACACGCGAGTTACAGCAACCAACCAAAAACAATCCATTCATGAATGTTCTTATATCTGATTACGTAGACAATCCACATAGAGGCCCAGCTGCAGATGTTGAAGACCCTCATGTAAAAAAACAAATAAATGTCAATTTCGCCGATGGTTTATACAAAGATATAAACAATATATGGGATAAAAATAATTCACAAAGACAATATTATACTAATCCCTCAACAACTATACCTAACGATAGGGATAGTTTTATGAAATGGTGTTATAGTACACCATTTACATGCAAAGATGGAAATATGAGCAGATGTTTAAAATATGAAGATGTTAGAAACAGTGGCCAAGTATTTTAATTAGGACAACTACAATCACATTTACATTTACAGTTCATATTCTTTTTTGATTCGATTGTCTGAACTCGTTGAGGTCGCTGAACTCTTTGGACAGATTGAGGTCTCTGAACTCTTTGAACAGATTGAGGTCGCTGAACTCTTTGAACAGATTGAGGTCGCTGAACTCTTTGAACAGATTGAGGTCGCTGAACTCTTTGGACAGATTGAGGTCTCTGAACTCTTTGAACAGATTGAGGTCGCTGAACTCTTTGAACAGATTGAGGTCGCTGAACTCTTTGAACAGATTGAGGTCGCTGAACTCTTTGAACAGATTGAGGTCGCTGAACAGATTGAGGTCGCTGAACAGATTGAGGTCTCTGAACAGATTGAGGTCTCTGAACTCTTTGAACAGATTGAGGTCGTTGAACAGATTGAGGTCTCTGTACTCTTTGCACAGATTGAGGTCGCTGAACAGATTGAGGTCGTTGAACAGATTGAGGTCTCTGCACAGATTGAGGTCTCTGAACTCTTTGAACAGATTGAGGTCGCTGGACAGATTGAGGTCGCTGAGCTCTTTGGGCAGATTGAGGTCGCTGGACAGATTGAGGTCGCTGGACAGATTGAGGTCGCTGGACAGATTGAGGTCGCTGAACTCTTTGGACAGATTGAGGTCGCTGAACTCTTTGTTGTCTCTGAACAGTTCTAGGTTCCTGTAATAATGGACTGACCACCTTATCAACTGTTTCGCGCACCATTCGTCTACCTTCATTCTTAACCGTATCTGAGAGTGCTTTGGTCATTTTTTTACCTTCTTTTTTAGCGGTGTCTTCTATCACTTTCGTCATTTTTTTACCTATTGTTTTAAATAAGGCTGCCATTATAATTATTATACATTTTAATAATTATACATTTTAGAGAAACGTATAGTGTCGTTATCATCGCTACTACTATTACTAATTATTTCTTCATATAAACACATTACATCACTATCGAAATTTGGTCTATCTATATGTTCATATATCGATATTTTTTCTTTTTTACAAAAAGAAAACAAAGAACCCATATATATATATATATATATATATATATAATTATATTAATCTAATTATATTAATCTAATAACCTATATGGATTATTATTTAATTGAATGCGTTTATTCAAGTTTAAATAACCATTGTCAAAGTGATCCGGATTCCCTTTGCCGTAGTAAAATAATAATGTTTATATTATTTTACTATTAGGCACTCTTTTATAGAACATGCAGTTACCTGATCCAAGCTAAAATTCATAACATACTGATTGATTAGGGTTTCTAGAATATTCAATTAATTTTTTCATATGATATGTTATATAATATATTTCATATTTTAATACATTTTATTCTTACGACATCCATAAGATTGTCTATTCATATTTATAGGTGGAATATCTTGCCTCAACAAAGGGTCAAATGTACGAGAACATATTTCACTATTTTTATATATTGAAGGTTCCATCATAGATCCGACAGCTTCCCTTGGACGCGAATGTTCAATAGGTCGGTTATGTTCTATTGGTTGTGAAACGGTACCACTACCAAAAAATCTACGTTCGAGTAAACTTTGGTTTGGATTTCTAGATTCATTGACCATTGGAGAATATGAAGCAGGTAATATTTGCTTATTATATGGATTCATATAATTAAATTCAGACACTGTATTATCTGTATAACTAGTCGGTATATTAGAATATGGTTGTTGAACAGATTGATGTGATTGCCCGTGCTGGGGTTGATCGTGTTGTTGTTGATGAGCGTATTGTTCTTTAGCTTGTTGTTGATGAGCGTATTGTTCATTAGCTTGTTGTTGATGAGCGTATTGTTCTTTAGCTTGTTGTTGATGAGCGTATTGTTCTTTAGCTTGTTGTTGACGAACGTATTGTTCTTTAACTTGTATATGAGATTGTTCTCTATTAACAGGTGAATTATCTTGTTGTATGTTAATGATATGACTATTTTCGCCCTGTTGTAACTTTAACATTGATAATAATTTATCAATTAACTCTTCGAATTCTTGAGGTGTTAACTGTAGTTTTTTACAGCATTTTTTTGGCTTTATATAATATTTCATAGCATGTACAAATGAGATATGTCTTCCATTATTTAAAATTATCGTATTCATATATTATCCTATATTTATATTATAATTTGAAACTGAACTAAAGTATTAACTATTCATTTAAAAAAAGGATGATTTGGATTTTTTGTTAAGGTAGCTAATTGTTCAGTTAATGTGTTAGCTTTAGTACTTATACATGCTGCTCGTTCCTGTAATAATTTAAGTTCATTTACGGATAACTTATCACGAGACATTATATCATTTGCAGCAAGGAGATATGTATTTATTAACTGATTACTTACTAGTTTTCCTATCCCTTGTCCATATCGGTCATCAACAACTTTTCTGTCCGGATCTAAATATCGGAAATGTAATTGATCTCTACAGGCCACTGGGTAGTTATCTGGGCTTTTACCATCTAAATATAATTTTTGAAATACCTCAATTGATGATTTATTCTTACTGCAACTATCCGTAAGAAAATGCATGGTATTTTCCCTATTTCCTCCCATTAATGAAAGTAATTCGGTGTACAGATCATTATTATTACCTATAACAGCGATATTAAAATTATTTACTGGTTGTCTTTCCTTTAATTTAGTTACATCAGACTTTAATTTATGATTTTGTTGTTCTATTTCCTGTAATTTTTTAAGTATATTATTTTCTCTATTCGATGATTTTATAGTCATCTTAACCTTAACTTTAAGTTTGGACTGAACGTCAGTGTTGGTTTCAGTACACGTCTTTATATGACGGTAATAACTTGTACTACGTGTAAATTGTGAGCTGCATACGGAACAAACCATTGGCTCCAATATATGTTTACAATTAGTATTTACATCACCACATTGTTTACCTTTGTTTTTACCCCTTTTTAATACAACTATACATTTATCATCCATATGATATTATGTTAATTATTCCTATAAGAGACCTTGTTCAATGCCAAAATAATTGTTTAATACATAGAGACCTAAGAGACCTTATAATATTTACGAATGTAATTATTATATGTGATATGCCGTATATACAATCAACGATTGTATAAAATAACAGAGAAGATATCGATTAAATAATCGATATACAGCCTAATCGTTTTATAGGTTGACGTTATTTTTTATGATTCCGTATATGTTTATCAAGACATATTTATACAGAAATACCAGATGTTTCTATATAGAAACTATCACAGGGTATCCGTTAATGGTTTATTATACGTGTATTTTTATGACCTTCTATGCTGTATAGTATATGTATTAATTGTATAATATTTTAGGTGTATATAGACATACTATCAGTGGTAACAGTATAATAATATTACTGTTACCACTTATAGTATGTCTTGTATCAGTAATAAGATATAATGATGTAATCTGTTAAATACACCTAATACAAATAACACATAATTATATGTATAATTATATATTAGTTGATAGATTTAACCATATATAATACGCTATACAGGATTGACAATCAATATAATATGAGGACACTGAACAAACAATACAGCTTTGATTGTTATATTTTAATAATTCATTTAATAATTCATTTAATAATGTACATTTACTTATTTTTTATGGACTATAAAAAATAAGTAAATGTAGTGTATAGATATTTCTGAATGTTTATCCACTATTAAATTATTATATCATAAATTATAAGTAATTCATAAAATTTATAAGGTTCTTGATACACCTGGTTCGTCATATCTATTTGTAAATTTTATGTAAATTTTTTTAATGAGCTTAATTGGCTATACAGTATAAATAGATATGCATTACTATATTTGTTATGCATATTAATGAAATTTAGATAGATTTCATTAATATATGCATATAATACAATTTATTGGTTATTATTTAATACAGCATAATGTTTGTTAAACGATATCAATATTCTGCATACTATCCAAGAAAAAATGCATATTTAATCGTAAAAAACATTCGAAATTACGAAATATAAGTAAATCGTTCGTAATCTGCATGATTGTTTTTAGGTTTATTATACCTAACTAGTTCTTATACAGTATTAGCATATATAATTGTTATTATGGAGTCGATTAATTGTCAATCATATCCAGCATCTATTATTTAAACCTAAATAATATAGAGCCTTGATTTGTTATCCAGGATAACAATAAGAACATATAATCAATTTAAAGCCGGATATAACGATAACAAGTGTCATCCAGAATATATTAATTATGGACAATAGATATAAGTAACTAATCGTACGATTTTCAATCGTAAAATCGATATTTATTGTTTTAAGGACTCGTGCATAAAAACAATCTTACGATTAATTACACTTGAAAGTAGATTGTATAAATATTAAATGGATACAACTTCTTAACGGATATCATAATATTTATTGGCTACGATAACACATGAAATATCGATTATTTAATCATTTATGATTAAATATAGTAAAGTACGTTAATTGCTTATCCAAAATACTTAGGCACAAGCGACATCTAAAGTTTAATTGATAACTCATAAAAATGCATTAATTGATTATACCTAATAAACCTTAAGAGACATTAACAGACTTTGCTTAAGTCTTCTATATAGACATTGATTGTATTTATCTACTATTAATGTATTATAAAATATATAAAAGATCAAGATATATGGTTTTGAACAACAAAGGTAAATATTTTAGGTTTAGAAAATGAAAAAAGTTTATTTCATGGATGAAGTTGCATTTGTCCTTTATATTCAATGATTTATCCACATGTAACTCATATTTACTTATAATTTATTGTAAATGTAAATTAATATGAAGCTTATATATGACATTATGCATTAAATCAATCTACTTAATCTATTAAGTAGATTGATTATTATTGATTACTATACAGTGTAATAGATGGATAAAAACGAACTACTTGTAACACATTTGCTCTAATTTCTTCTACAGCAGCCTTAGGTTGATCTTGAAAAACAAGTTTGCATAGCTATCCTACATGTGTGTTTGTTTTTTTGCATGCATAAACTAGATAACAAGATTATGGTTATGCAGGTCTGATTGATACTTGATGCATAGCAAGCGAACTAAGTTTTAATTCCATGCAGGTTCTGATTATTATTTGTAAACCAAGTATATCTAAACAAATAATGCATGCATATGATTGTCTATCATATGCATGCATCTGATTGTCATCAAGTAAAAACAGGTTATAATACACTATTGAATTTGCAAACCAAAATTACATGTAATTAAGAGACTGGGTTGAATGTATTGGTACTGCTTGAACACAGAGACCTAGTTGCATAAGAAAGTGCATAAAATTTCTGCATAAACAATTATAATGCACTTGGTCTCTTCACTCAAAGAGACCCTTTGTAAATTACATCTATTTTTTTACTAAGCTGGATAATAACTGTATACGTATGATAGTGCTGTTAGAGCACTTATTGATTCAATGCATATTCATGCATTGAATCAATATAGGAACAACCTAATATCAAGATTTGATATTATAAAAGATTCAATTAAATATTATCTAATTCTATTACTTTATATACACAAAATTACGAGGTAATTGGCTTTTAACTGCAGCAATAACATTATTTCTTACCAATTTCCCTGCTCCCCACCCTTGGTTTTTACGCTCCCTATCAAGCTCCATAATATGATCAATAAGCGCATTAAAATTAGGGAAAGTAAAACCCTCTAGATTTTCACGAGTATCTGTCTGTTCATCATTCCATTCAGGCTGTACAGCCTCTGATATAGCTTCTGCAAGATCTTCAGACATACCCATATTCTTGATTGTCGTCTGATGTAAAGAATGGTGGTCCTTGTACGCTTTTTAGGAACCTTAGCTGCGCTTTTTTTACCATGGACTCCACAGAAACATGTTTCTGTGGAGTCCATGGTTTTGCTGTATTACGACATGAACATCCCTGGTTTATCCCAGAGGAAAGTGTTGCTTTACATTTTTTTGTTGCGACATATAAATATTTAAATATTTAAATGAAAAGTATCAACAATTATTCATTACTTAAAGACTATTTACTAAATTTTGATAACCACCTATTTTAGTTTTTACATTTCCCTTATTTAAAAATATTTGAGGAAATGTTGCCATATTATTCTGTTTTTTTACAGTAGATTTATCCTTTGGTTCCACAATAATTAATTTACAGGGTATATTATTAGATTTAACTAATTCACGTGCGGCATTGCAGAAGGGACATCCTTCGATAACGTACATTTCAAGATGCGGTTCCATTATACTATGCTCAATATTATTATTATTGAACATAGTATTTTATCTAAAAAAAATGATAATGGTTAATAATAGTATAATGGTTAAATATATAATGAAAAAATCACATAATATGCCACTTATTATTGCTGTATCTGGAAAACTCGGTACTGGCAAAGATTATATTATTGAACATTATGTAATCCCATTATTACATCAATATAACATTACAAATGTCTGTAGAATGGCATTTGCTGACCATATTAAAATAAATGTTTCATCTACCAGTGATATTCCGATAGAAACAATAATTACTGGACGTAAATCAGAAGATGTGAGACGATTATTGCAGCTAGAAGGGACTGAACGTGGACGGAACATACATGGACAAGATATATGGGTCAAAACACTTGAAAATTGGATTAAATTACGATATATGAGAGATAAATCCATACAAGCAGTATTGGTCACTGATTGTAGATTTCCTAATGAAGCCAAATGGATCGAGCAACATGATGGATTACTTATTAAACTAACATCCCCGTATCGTAATGAATGTGCATTACAAAATGAATCACATGGAAATCGTGATATATATGATAAAATATCGACCCATGTATCAGAGGTTGCTCTTAATGACTATAAATTTATTAACGTTGTGGATAATCAACCAGGTAAAAATCCACAAGTAGCAATAAAAACTATTATTAATGATTATTTCAACTATAAGACCTAACAAATATGTTATTAAAGTAGACACTCGTCAAATATATCGAAGCCTGTATCTAGGTACACTGGTTTGTCTGCATTATTTAAGAAAACATTATCATCCATATGATTAAAACTATAATGCATCTCAAAAAGCAAATTCATAATATCCTGTATAACTTGTATATCATAACGTATTTGAATACATTCGCCCGTACGGATATTTAAGAGACGGTATTCAAAATCATCGCGTTTCATAAGCGAACAATAAATAATTAGTTGTAAAATGTGTTCAGGTTTAAGGGTAGATGTAAGTTTAAATTCCCATATACAATTATTGGATATAGCATCAATACGACCATCAACAATAACTTTTCCAAATCGTGTGTGATAAACTCCTTCAATACTTTCTTCTAGTAAAATATCAGGATCATTCCCAACATGTTGTTCATAATTATTCATCAATAAGTCTCTTTTAACATTAGATAACCAATTAAAAGATTTAATTTGATTTTTTCGGTTAATATAACCACTTTGATTTGATTCATAAACTACAGTGTATTCAAGATATTTTTCTATTGTATTAACTTCGTCTCCATTATCCATTTTTCTTATTGTTCCCTTTTTATTACATTCATACATAAAAGAGATAGCTAATGCTGTAATATCCGACACGTTTTCAACTGTAATACCAGATACAGATTGAGACAAGGATACATTTGTTCCTTTATTTATTCGTGTTAATAATGGTAGATATAAGTATTCCAATTGACGGAATACTTGACCACTTGTCTTGAATTTCACTAGGTCGGTGACATTTATCTTTATTTTTTTTTGTGTATGTGATTTATAGTAAGGGCCGGGATCATGAAATGTACCTCCTAATATATCTACACAAGAACTAGGAGGTTCTTTGTGCATCCAATATGGTCCTTTATGGCCTCCTATTATAATTAGTTTATCTATTGCTCTTGTCATCGCAACATACCATTCATTGGGACATTGTCTTGGATTTATATGACCAGACTCAATAGCTTTTTCTTTTCCTGAATATTTAAAGTAATCCATATCAAAACCAAAACAAATTACTATTGGTCGTTCTCGTCCTTTTGATTGATGAAAAGAAGATATAACTACTTTGTTGGAAATTTCATCTATATTTAATTCATCCATATCATCAACAGGCCTAAAAATATGATATCCTTCTTTTACCAACATATTTTCTAACTTGTTCAAAGGACTGCCTGACCCTCGGTTTTTAATTGAATGTGATAAAATAAATATATCTTCAGAACGAAAACCCTGTTTTATAAAAGCCTTAATTTCATTACATACAATTTTACAACTACGATATGGATCACCTACTATATATTTAACCTTTTCACCGAATTTATTGGCCTTAATTCGAGGACTTCCAATTACATGATTAACAAATTTGGCAATTTGATTAGTTATTCTATAACTAGTGCTTAAATTTCTATCAATGAATTCTTTTTGGAATATTTGATTTGCTAGCGTAAAATAACGTGAGTCTGAAGGAGATGAGCCAAAATTATAAATGCTTTGCCATGGATCGCCTAAAATGAGCAAAGGTGGATTGTTCATACATGAAATAAATCTCTTACTCACATTACTCTTGCATATATCTACATCCTGCATTTCATCCAATATTAATATATCACATAATATTGGTTCTCTTTGAGGTGCCGTGCCATTTCCAACATTTATAATTATATCATTAAAACTGCCACTGGTTTCAAAATATTTAGAACATCCGCTATGATACGTATGAATATCAATATTATATATATTTAAATTCAGACAACGTGCCTTTGTTTCATGGCGCAACAATTTATTATACGTTAATACTAATATCTTAGACTTGGGATTGCTAAGACCAATATGCATAATAGTAGTAGTTTTTCCTGAGCCTGCCACGGCATCAACTTTGACATTCTTTTTATTATTTATATCATCCACTATCAATAATTGTTCTTTTGAAGGTTGATGTAATATATATGGATTTAGTGTTTTCATTACAGTAACTAGTAAATTCAATTTTAATTGACAAAGCACAATTTATCATATGATATTTAACATATGATATTTAACATATTAAACATATGATATATTAGATGTAGGTTGAGTATCAATAACTGTGCAATCATTATATGATATATTAGATGTAGGTTGAGTATCAATAGCTGTGCAATCATTATATGATATATTAGATGTAGGTTGAGTATCAATAGCAGTGCAATCATTATATGATGGCAGTAAATCAATGCTTTCTGTACTGGGTTTAATTATAGCACCCTTAATCTGTTTTAAGTGAACTGTTATTGACAATGTTAAAGTAGGTGGAGGTATATCCGTACTAGGAATTGCAGGTATACACCTATAACAACAGCAGCACTCTATACCACAATGATAAACTTCACACATAGGCCAAGAATAAGATGTAACACTAAAAGTATGTTCCTTTTTATACATGCATACTGTAGGTGTACATGCACAACACTGTTCGTTAGTTGTATTTCTCCACTCGGTAAGACTATGTGAATAAAGTCTAGAGTGACATTTATTGTAATACTTTGTTGTTTGTGAATTTATGTTTGTAAATTCTACGTAACCATAACTCTTTTTGGTAAAAGAGTTAAGAATAGCTGTAAGATCTTTGACTAATCTGCTTCTATAAATAAAGATAAATTTTTGCAATTGTATGTATGGTATATTAGTATAACCATCGTCATTGCAATGTGCTAGAGAGATTAAGTTGTTTATAATAGGCGTGTTTAAGGGAACATTTATGTTTAATTTATATGTTGTGCCAGGAAAGTCTGATATTTTTTTATATTTAATATGTGTGTTTCTATAGCCTTGTTCTAAATGTGTTGTAATTTTATTATTTAATTCGATGAGGTTATCTTTATGTTCTTTATATTTATCTACTATAGAATCTCTAATACGGTTAAATAATATATGTATATCATTGGTATAGTCTCCATCATATTCTGGAATATTCCATTCATTGCTTTCTTTTAGTCGTTTACTAAGCGTTAAGCTTGTATTTATTTCCTTTGATATATCGTAACCAACTGGTTGTAGTGTAATAATGGGTATTTCAGCGACTTCTGACATTAAAAAATTATCATGTTCACTTTTTTCGGTGTTAATGACAGATCTATTCTTAAGAATAATATTCAACGAATATAAATAAATTATATTTTCGCATATAGAGTATAATGATTATTGAAACCTTAATATCGGCTATTATTTCTGCCGTATGTATATATTACTATAATGTACCATGGAAATATGGATTGGCTATAATTGTTGCTAATATAATCGCAAGTAATATACTATCTTATGCATATAGAACATTTACAAAAGGTTCTATAGATGATGATGTACTAGATGATGTAGATGATGTAGATGATGTAGATGATGTAGATGATGTACCTGTACAATCTGGTGGTTCCAATGTTACACGGCCTGTATATTATGGAGATAGTATTACTATCTATAGTAATAATGGAAAATTTATGCGTATGAACAGTAAAAAATATGTTGATGGATCAAGTCGCCATTCTAATCCTGAAGAACTTCCAAATAATTCTATATGGGAACATTTTATAATTGAGAATGCTAACGATAGACGCTGGTTGTCAGGTCCCAGAATTCCTGTAAAATACGGTGATAAGATTTACCTTAGAAGTTGGCAAACTGAATGGGTATCACCGAGCGATACACAAGATATATTGAGTAGTACTAAACGTACAGATAAAGAACAGCTAATAGTTACAAGTTCAGATATCACTGGAAAAACTGGGTCACCTGTATTGTATGCAGATGCGGTTTATTTCCAAACCTGGAAAAACACCTGGATAAGTGATGTTGAGAATACCACAAAATACACACATATAGATAAAAAAGACGAGACAACCATATTTAATATATATGATAATTATGGATCCGGACAAAAGCTTAATTGGGCTGGAAGAGGGTTTGCAACACAGAGTTCACAATACGGTTCTCATAATGCAAGTAATGCAATTGATAATAATACCCATAGTTTTAATCATACACAAAAAGAAAATAATGCCTGGCTAAACATTGAATTACCAAAGGATATAAATGTTAACTATATTAAGATTATTAATCGCAGTGATTGTTGTCAGGAACGTATTAAAAATTTTGACGTTATTTTAACAGATCGTAATGGGAAACCAACATATACCCGCAATTTAACTGATGTGCAAAAAGTATACGAACTGCATAATATTGGTCGTACCACCAGAAACATTAAAGTACAACTCCGTGGTAAAAACTTTTTGCATATTACAGGTATAATAATTCATGGTACCCCTGTCAATTATAGTACATTATTGGAAACCCCTGTATCTGCAACATTAATAAATAAAGAACTTGAATTAAATAGTGAATATACAAGGACATTGCACCATGATAGTGTTCCATATTTAGGACGCTCAAAAGCAGTATCTATAACAATGTTTGTAAAACCAAAGGAAAATGATTCAACAGGGAGTATTCTTGCAATGGGAGAAAATTTTCAAATACAATTATATAAAGGAGTTCCAGTTATTAAACTAACGGATAATCTTAAAAATAGTCAAGTTACATCCTCTATTCCTCTTAAATCATCGTCATGGAATCATCTATCTGTTGTGTATAAACCCCAAATAAAACCAAAAGACGGATGGTTATATGGCGAGTTTATAAGTAAACCGAATGGTGTGCCAGGTACATGTTGTTATATTGTAAATCCCGAACATATGATCTATTATCGTTTGGTAGAACCAGGACCATTCCAAAAATCTATTAAACAGGAATGGAAGGCATCGTATGTTGATAAGATGATGTATAGAGGGGACCTAATTAATAATGTTCCAACTTTATCAATCTATGTTAATGGACAATTATCCACAAGTACTGTTTTAAAAAGTGCCTTAAAAATAGGTAATAAATCCTTAATTATTGGAACCGTTGAAAAAACATCTAGTGTCAATGCTAATGTTAATATGTTAAGATTCTATAATTATCCCCTTAATCTGAATGAAATAGCGAGGTCTAGTGTAATGCAACATGATATGACTAGTTTATTGTTAACCCGTGGAATTATTGATACCTCTACACAACAGACTATCGGTGCTCATACATTGCCTAATATAAAAGCTGAAGTATCTGTTAGTTTTTGGTTACGTTCAGAACGGGACGTCAAGGGCTCAGGAGAGAAAGATGTTATTTTTTGGAAAGGTATTAAAGATCCAGATTCAGCACCTGGTATGTGGTTTGCATCTAATAGCAATAGAATATATGCTCCTGTTAAAACACAGGGTACGGAGAGTTCAGTTGGTATAAAGGATCTAAATGTAGATATTAAACCAAATCTATGGTATCATATTGCACAGATATTAAAAGATAGAGTTCAATTTATATATATTAACGGAAAATTAGCAGCAACATCTCAATTGCCTAGTGATGTTGAATATACACCAAGTTCTATTAAAATAGGAGGATTTAAAGGAAAAATAATGGATTTTACAATACATAACTTTGCATTAACAAAAGATGAGGTGTTAAACCGTATGGGTAGACATCCAGAATATAAAAGACATGGAGAAATTAATAAAATATGGGGTGAACAGGGATGTATAGCAGATTTATTTGCTGACCCAGAATCGGAACTAGCAATAAGTTTGACTAATATGGCGATATCTGGTGAAATGGATAAGGTCCATGAAACGTTAAATAGTATTAAAGAAGCAGCAGATAAAGGTGATAAGGATAAACTAGTACAATGTTATGGTGAACATACGTCTACATTATATGATAAACTTAAAAAATCTACAGATTTACTTAAATATACATTAAATAAAGATACCAAACAAGGTAAGAAATGTTTGCCAACTGCACCTTTTACATGCAAAGATAGAAAAGTTAATGATTTTGATATCAGAACTCATCAAGATTTCCATAAATATACTTTAACCGATAATATTATACCACCCGAACAACTAAATAATCCAGATTTCTCTAAATTTGCTAAACAACTTGAAGAAAGCAATAAAGCGTTAGAAGAAATGAAAAGATTACGTGATGAATCACAACAAAAACTAGCAGCTTTACAAAATACTATACCTAACAATGATACAAATATTGCGGTCAAACAAGAACAAATAAAACTAGCGGCTCTGAATAATCAACATGCTGAAACTGCACAATCTGTAGAAACTGTAGCAACTGCAAATCTAGAGGAACATCCAGAATATAAAAGAATGGCATTGGAGCTTAAGACCGCACGAGAAGCTGCAGCTGCTAATTTAGCTCAAAATATGGATCTTGAGACCTTGCGTAACAATCCAATGTTTAAGGATACTATGAATAAAGTAATTGAAAGAATGACTCAGACAGGTTCAAATGATAGTAACGGTGAGCTATTAAAACTTGAACAGGATTTAAGAAAACAAAAACAAGAATTAGAAACAATACGCGCAGAGACTGTGCAACAATTAACTAATACACGTCAAATGGCAAAAGATATATTTAATGGAATTTCAGGATTATCGCCGGAAATTATAAATAATATAATTAAATCCAAGGGTGATATTAGTAATAATGAAGAATATCAATCAATGCTTAATAAAGTTAAACAGTATTCTACTAATGATAATATTCAACAGAATCCAGAATATATAAAACTAGTAAAAAAACTTAATGTATTGACACATGGTGATGTAGCTGAAGGTGCTGGTAATTATAAAGATTTTGTTGTTCAGGGTCATAAATGTGGTGCAATGTTTGAAGAAGGCAAATCAAATATATCTACATTAGAACTAATGAAAATATTTAAGAAAAGAGTCAAGTCTGATCCGGATTTCAAAGCTTTATTTAATAATATTATTGAGTCAACAGCATTATCTGATCGTAACATGGCGGCCATATTAAAGAAAGCTAAGGATGAACAATATCATAATACACCTGAGTTCCAGTCCTTTTTGATGAAAGTAACAAAGCAACAATTAAAAGTTAATCCCATTTATTCTGAAATGATAGCTCGTATTATGGATTCAAAACAAACAAATATAATGAGATTGGAAGACCATCCAGAATATAATCAATATGCACGAGATATGCAAAAACAATATCAAAACTAATATTATAATGACTTCTTATGTGTACATTGTAAACGAATATATTTCTGTGCACGATGGATATGGTATAATAGTGAAAAATATTATTGGATGTTTTAAAGATTATGAAAATGCAAAAAGAGTATATAATGAACACAGATGTGGTAATAAATCATATATTGCAACAGAATATAAACCGGGGTAGCCCGGCAGATATTAAATACTGTGAAATAGATGTTTAACCATCTAGGTTATATGATTTAAATATTTAAATCATTATACTATTTAAAGATTTAATGACATTAATCTTTAATATGGGTACAGTCTTTGGTGTAAATAATAAACGAGATGAAAGATTAGATAAACTTAAAGAAATATTATTAACTTTGGCGTTATTTCAAGTTTATGATGAAAATATAGATAAAAATAATAGATTATATCAGCTATACGATGGTACTATGTTACCTAGTGCATCGGGTTACAGCGATCTAAACGCACTTTCAACATATATTAGTCATGGAGGTGATAAATCTAAAGCAATAAATATGTTTATGGATAAAAACATATTGGATAGTGACGACAAGCTTGTAAAGTTCATAGATGCACTTTTAAATCTTAAGGAAAAAAATGTAAATATTTAAATATTATCGTAAGATAATTTTACATAACTGTTACCGGATTTAAAATTTGATTTCATTATTCATTATATAATATATGATGAATACTATACGACATATTATTTTAAAAAGACCTATTATTATGAAAAAACCGATAACAGGGAGACCATTTGGAACAAATACATTTATAACAAATCAAATAGTTCTAAACAACCGAACAGAAACAATTATAAAAAATTCCATTATAAATAAATCTAAAATTGAAGAAGGTTTTAAGGACATACAATCTATTGGTATTATTGGTTGGGGATCACAAGCTTCAGCACAAACCCTCAATATTATAGACAGTTTAAAAGATACTTATATAGATGTAAGGGTTGGGCTTCGAGAAAATTCCACATCTATAAATGATGTCAAAAAAAACGGACTAACATTTAAAAACGATAAATTGGGAGAAATGTATGATGTCGTTGCTAAATCCGATTTGGTTATTTGCCTAGTATCCGATTACGCTCAAGTAAATATCTATCAAAAATTGTTTAAAAAGATGAAACCAGGTTCTACTTTAGGATTATCGCATGGATTTCTGTTAGGACATTTTGATCACAACATGATTAAGTTTCCAGATAATATTAATGTTGTTATGGTGGCACCTAAAGGAATGGGACCATCTGTTCGCAAATCTTTTCTGGAGGGAGGTGGTATAAATTCGAGTGCGACTGTTCACCAAGATTATAATGGTTTGGCGGAAGACCATGCAATTGCGTGGGCACTGAGTATTGGTTCACCCTACATTTTTGAAACCACCATGCGAGATGAATATGTATCAGACATATTTGGGGAACGTGGGATATTGTTAGGAGCGTTGTATGGTATGAGTGAATATTTATTTAGAAATATAAATGAAAGCGGAGTTACTAAAAAGAAATCGTATGAATTGACCGCTTATAATATTACGGGGACTATAAATAGATATATTAAGGCTAATGGAATTAAAAACCTGTATACTGATATGGATATAGATAATAAAAAACTATTTTTATCAACCTACACTAACACATACTACCCAGCCAAAGAGCTGTTACAAGAAATATACGATGAGGTGAAGTCGGGCAATGAAATTAATAGTGTTGTTCTTGCTGGTAAACGACTGAGGCAGTATCCTATAGGTAATATTGATACAACCCCGATGTGGCGCATCGAAAAAGAATATAGATCTGAATTGGACGATCATCCAATTCAGCCAACAGTTGCTGGGGTATATATAGGCACAATGATGGCACAAATAGATATTTTAATGGAAAATGGACATAATCCATCGGAGATTGTGAATGAATCTATTATAGAGGCCACGGATTCACTTAACCCATATCTCTACGATAAAGGTATTTCGCATATGATCGATAATTGCTCTGTTACGGCACGATTAGGGGCACGGAAATGGGGACCACGTTTTGATTATCTCTATTCGCAAAATAATATTCTAGGGACAAAAAATTATAAAACAATGGGAGAGGTTGAAAAAACATTTATCTTAATGGACAATTTTACCAACCATCCTATCCATAACTGTTTAGACACGGTTAAAAATCTTACTCCTGGGCAACCCATTATTAAAACATATTAATAATGTACATTTTTTTGCAATTTGTTCCTTTTCAACCTGGTCAAATATTGATATTAATTAATTAAGATACATTAATTAATTAAGATGCATTAATTAAGATCTTAATTTAAATTAATAATTATATTATTATATGGCAACAGCTCCGGGTACATGTGATATCGAAGCACCATTACATACGAGTGATAGTCGCGGTATAGACACTACAAATATATATGCTCGTAACGGAAGCGAGTATAAATTATTATGGTTAAGTGACCCGCGTCTCTCTACACCGATTAACAAAATAAAAATAACTGACTGGCAATGTGGTATAAATATACTACGGCAAAATAGTCAAGATGTAAAAGATGTAGATAAATGGACTTTTATTGATAATCGTACAGGATTTCAAATAATGATTCCAGATAGAAATGAAATTACAGCTATTCTTGTGTCAGATGAAATCCTCTATCCATTATCTGGCATAAATAAAATAGTAGGATATATTAAGTCAACTATCTATAAGAATGAAATAGACTCTACTAAATGGGCATATTTTGATTATATTGAAATACATCCAGATTTAGGACAAGGTGCTGGATTATGTATGCCAATGGTGGCCAAGATGATGGAAATATATATGTCTCAAGGTATATTTTCATTTAAGATCTACAATGCTTCTCGTATGGCAAACTCTGCTAGAAAATGTTATAATTCTGCAGCAGATTTAGCAACAGTAATATACTATCAAAAAAATAACATAGGTTCACGATATGCAATAGACGGGACATCTCCAGACGACTGGTGGCCCAGTCCAGATCAGTGGAAAGAAGATAATATAAATACGTGGGAGGATATTACCCCGGGCAAGACAGGATATGAAACGTATTTCTTTAATTTAGGGGATCCCGTGCGTCCAGTTCCTTATAGTGCGTTAGCCCCAGAGTCATGGATAAAAACATGGATAAAAACAAATGTCAAAGATCAAAAAAGAGTAATTAAAAAATACAATGATAGGGGGCTGAGATTACACTATGGTATTATTAGACCTGATTACACTGTGGCTAGAATATCTCTTCAAGGGGACGGTCTATGTATTTATAGAGATATTGATAAAAATACTTATAAACTAAGTCCTAGATGGAAATATGATAAAAAAGATAAAATGTGGGTAAATCCTTTGGGTGTTAAACATGATATGGACGGTAGAACTTATGTTACAACATCAAAAGGTTTACAACGAAGGCATGGGCTACAGAGTCCATATAAATGGATTTATGATTCTGAAGCCCGTGTATGGTACAATAAATCTAAACGAATATTTCATAAAATTATATCTTATCCAGGCTACCACCGCCTCCCCTCAGGTGCCTCACCCTGTACATTCACGCTAGCTTCAGGGGCTATTTATCAACATGAACAAGGCTGGGGATATGATCATAATACAGAGACATGGGTTAACTATAGAACTAATAATATTCATTATTCCGATCCTGAACTTCAGGGCGCTGTTAATAGAGGATGGAGTTGGTGGGGCGAACAATGTATGTGGGTTAATCGTCGTAGACAAAGATTTCATTATTATCATGGAGAAGAAGACGATTGTAATAAATAATTATGTTTTTAAGTTTTTAAAAATCCATGCGCTATAGTTCATTACAATTGATTTAAATACATGTAATGGTATTGTTTTCCATAAAAGTATAATATTGTATATACTTTTGGATTTAGACTGTTGGAAACAGTCTAACATGAAAACAGTCCAGCAAGTACATTGACCCTTTCCATGCATTGGAGCGTTAAAATTTATTCTATTAAGGGGAGCATTATGTGTCATAACAGGTCCTCCCATTTCTATTATATGATCTACTATTATATCCCCTATAATTTTTTCTGCATCATTAGACTTTAATAAGAATGGTACCGTAGTCCGGCCATTTGGGTCAAATATATCTATAATGTTATTAAGTATAACAGCGCCCAATAAATGCCCGATTTTTTCCCCTCTTATATGCAATCTTATTATAATAATATTGATATCCTTGTCCCACTTTTTTTTCCAGGTATTATCTATATTTCCAGTTTTTTTATCTTGACATATACGAACATATGCTGGATTATCAAGTAATATATTACAATTATTACATATTCTCTGAGCATTTTCATTTGATGCTGCTAATGGATACTTAGACGTGTAAGCTTTCTTAGCAAAATCATCAGGAAATACTTTATGTAACTGTTTTCTAAATTTAATTTCACTTTGTATTGCTTCTCGTGACATTATATATAAAAAATTGGTTAATCGTTTGTTACTATATTCTGCAGCTCTTTTATGTTCATCTGTCAATAATAGAGTTGGTATTACAACTTTGTTTATCAATAGATTTCTTTCAATATCGGAATATGCTGATGGTTCTGTTAAATTCATGTAATTTGTTTGAAAATGATAAGACCCCCATTCCAAAAATAACTGTTTAAGTTCAATTGCAGAAGTTTTAATTGCAGACGTCATTCCTGTTTGTGTTCCCGTCAATTTTATTAAATTGATATGTGCAATTATGTATATGAACTTTCAAAATGTCAGTAGTTTTAAAGATATTGTATTAATACCAGATACTCTATATGTATTAGATTTTGATGACACAATAGGATATTATGAAGGTATTCACAAAGAATGGTGGTCAGAACGTTTCCAACATTACTATGATAACCATGGATGTATAATTAAAGCAGAACGTCTTGCATTAAATGATTGGACAGAACATGTTAAATATATAGACCCTATACCTGTAGATAAAGAAGGTTTTAGAAATATAATAGATTATTGTATACATAGCGGAGGGCACTCTCATGTTATGATATTAACTGCAAGAAACATTGAATTGACAGATGAAACTAGATTTCATCTAAATACTATATCTCTTGAAAAGGATTTGGATATTGTATTTTGTTCAGGTAAACACAAAGGCTATAAATTGCAGGAATATCTCATGAAACACAAAAAAAAATATAAAAATCTTATATTTATAGATGATTTACATAAAAATCTATTAGATGTACAAGAAATATATAAAAATGCAATTTGTTATCATATGGTTATTTGACTGATTATGACCGTGACATCGGTATGACCCAACACTCTACGAGCTCTCTCAACTCAGGTAATAATGAGCACAGTGAAGCTTTGAGTACATGATTGGACGAGATAGCTAACACTAGTACCCTCCCCACACCCAAGTCTTATCCATTTCCCAGCATTCTTCAGAAGGTGAAGGAAACTTTTCGTATATACAGCTTCTAATATTAGAATTCATTTTGACGGTATTATACGTATGATATCCAAACATGTACCATATTAAGAGAACTATGCCAACAACATTTAACCCGTACGTATTGTACTTATAAGAGTAATAAACGTATACAGGCCACCAAGCTATAGATATGGTGAAATTTACTACTAATGCGCGTGCCAGTACGGTATGTTCTACCATTAGACTTGGCCAGATATTCAATAATCCTGCTAAAGGAAATGAAATCGCAATCCACGAAGCATCTTTGTCCTGTTGATTTAGACTATAATTTGCAACACATAGAGCAAAAAACTTGTTGCGTATGAAATAACGAAAGCTGCATCAAATAGCACGCATGTAAATGCAGTATAATAGCTTTGTGTTTTATATCGGAGAAGTAGTGAAATCATTTGGTTGATTGTAAATATACAGTGCTCAATTTTCTGTGAAAAAAGCGAATTGATTAAATAAGGAAAATAAATATAATTTGGACTAAATACACTTTTCAATTGTATCAAAGTAAATCTAAACCAACCTTCTTACAGAACCAAAATTGTACAAATAGGCTCTGGGGGAACAGATGGTGTTTGTCGAGTATGTGGTAGCGACTGATCGTCCCAAAGCAAATTTCAATTATGTGGAGATTGTCTACTTGAGATAGATGCATGCAATAATTGATAAATATCATGAATTACAACAAAAAACTTTAGAGGCCATGAAAGACGGTAAAGGAGATAATGCAATTAAATTACTTGAAAGATGAGATCAATGCGAGAAATAGTGTTCCTGATTATCAATGACCATTTAATCAAGGTTATTATTGTTACGCTAATATGTTTTTTACATTCTCTAATTATAGAAGTTAAAGATGCTAAGACTAAAAACAGCTTGTTAAAAAACTATACAAAAATACAATATCCGAAGTCTAATTCCAATCAAAGTAATATTATTTTACTGTTACAATGTAAAACTCAAGTTAAATGATTTACTATTAACTAGGCTACGTTGATTCATAAAATAAAAAACATTTGATTTGTAGAGCTAAAAAATGGACTTGAAGGATATATTTAAAAAATAAAGATAAATGGAAGTCAATTGAAGATGATTTATAGTAATGATTTATAGTAATGATTTATAACTTATTCAATTACATTGTACCCTGCTTTTCTACATTCGATTTGCATTTCTTTTCTGACAACAAGTTCCATTATGAATCTTATATTAATCAATTTTTAATTTATATACATTTGAAATTAATGTTCATTAATTAATAATGTTCAATGATAAATTTACTGATGGTTTTATCGATAAAATAGTATTATATGATAAAAATATCATAAAATGTGTTATTTTTGAAACAATAAAATGTTATTTAGTTTTGAACATTCCAAATACAGTCATAATAACTGATGTATCCGATATTCCTGATAGGCGTTTCTCTAAAGTTACTGAATTAAATAAGGATTATCAGATCTTAGAACATATAAAAACACAACATGACGATTTCGTAGCTTTTTATAATGCTTCAAAACCACAAATAATGGAAATACATAGTACAGGGTTACGTAAATGGAATTTATGTGAAGATAATTTAGGGCCACCTAGATTGATAATGTACCATAATATAGGATATTATTATATCAGTCAAAATTACATTTATCATGATTATTTCGGATGTGTATCACTTCAAAGTATGGTTCAACACCCATCATACATAAAACTTCACGGGTATAACACGGTATTTGAAGATTATTTAGATTATTATATAGAAAACTTTAGAGCCATGTTTTCTTTAATTAAGAAATGTAGCAAAAATAGAATATTTTTCACTCCTGTGTCTCCGTTTACTATAATCTAAACTATAAGGGAATAATTAGGATATGAACGGGTTAAATAGTATATTATACAATATGTAGGTAATATCAACCAAAACAGATTAACCCACATAAATAATCTATCTTCCATCATTTTACCTAGAGGAAACATTGTAGAATTATAATTAATACTATATATATCTCTACACTGTAAAAAATATTCACCTAGGTACAGTATACTATTCATTAGTTGTTGTCCCATTCCTACGCATCCGGCAGCCATTGAATGGTTATAATAACCATTATAATGAAAATATAATGCAAGAAATGAAAAGAATGCACATAATATAGCGTGAGAACTTTCTATCAATCGACTCCAATAATCTCCTTCCATACGGGACATATATTCACGATCCGCGTATGCAGCATATTCCGCATAAAACACTTTAGAAAATTCCCATGGTAATAGTATAGTTATTGGATAACTTTCTGTCCATACGTGTTTACGTAATTCAATTAGTGTGTCAGCATAAGTGGCAACGGAGTAGTATTTAGTAACATATATATATTCCCATATACCTGTTAATGTACTAAAACTAAACCAATAATAAATAACGGGATTCATATTATTGAATTTATAACGTACCAAATATGATATAAATGCAAATAATAATAGTTCAATAATTGCTCCAATATAACCTTTAATTGTCATAATACTGTATATGATAGATCATTTTTTTTAAATATACACGGACAGTGAGGTGTTTATTAAACAATATATAGTAGTGGGATTTTATAAATGATATATTACTACTGCTTTGTATTTAATTTTGTAACCTATATTTTTACTCTAAAAATGATCCTAGATCAAATGACTAATGTCTGTCCTAACAAAGATTGCTGGTATTAATGTCCCTATAAAGAAAAACATGGTCAAGAATTATAAACCATTCGCCGAATATGTAAACTCGTTGACTCCTTCGAATTCGCCTATGAAAACAGACCACATTAAATCTATAGCTGATTGGAACAAATACTTGATTAAAGAATCCGGTTTAGCTGATCATAACAGTGAGCCATTTATAAGAAAACAACAAGGCATTTGTGCAAATAGGACAGGTGCAGTGTCTATTAAATCCACTATGTACGGTAAAATAAAATATCAAGATGATCGTATTAAACCTGAAAAAGGAATTGTTTATTATGAGACAGCTGAAGTTAAAGGAAACGAACTTTTCTATGATAGGGCTGACAACTATGGGTTAATATGTGCATTCGTTGATAAAAAAGTCTTTTTGGTATTCTCTGGAGAGAATAAAGCACTTAAATATATGGGACCTGGTATGATTATTGATATTTTTCCTAACTCGACAGGAAAAGCAGCTATCTTTAAGATTAGAGTATTCGTTGTAAAAAACTAATATAATAATTTACAATTATCATAAATATTGGATATATTTCTAATGACACCGAAAAATAGTTCCAATATTTATGATAATTATAAATTATTATTATAAATATTATAAAAAATGAGACATAATATGATAATAATGCATATTTATATTTATCATATTATAACTTACTGGATATCTTGTTATGTTTTAAATATACTTTTACATAATAAGTATATTAATAATATTACATTAGTGCAGCACCTAAGGACTACAAATCCTCCACAACAAAACAAAATAAAAGACGCTTATGTATATTCTATACTTAATCAATTACTCATAGTACCTATAGTAATGTGGTCAGCTCCATATTATATGAATAATATAACTTGTAGTTATATTGACTCTATAACTAAGTTTATATTTTATACCTTTATAGCAGACCAATGGTTCTATTGGTCCCATAGAATTATGCACTATCCTTTATTTTATAAATCCATTCACCATATCCATCACCGCTGGACGTACCCTATACCTATAGCAACTCTGTACGCTCATCCACTAGAACATATTATATGTAATTTTGGGTCTCTTAGTGCTGGACCCTTATTGTTACCAGGAAACGAAAATTTAATTGCTGTATGGATAACAATTGCTACTTTTAATTCAGTATTATCACATAGTGGTATAGATATTGGATTACCTGTGTTTACTTCACAGAAACATGACCTGCATCATCGTATATTAAATTGTAATTATGGTCCATTTGGGTTTAGTGATAGACTATATAAAACACGTAGATTTTAATATAATAATCTTCTTTTAGATAATAGTTAATTATAAAATTGATAAATTTTATAATTAAAGTATGTATAACCCAGAGCAGTTCTTGTTAATAATTATGTGTTTACTTATCTTTATGAGTTGTATAGTAATGTGTTTTTATTTTTATACAATTAAAAAACGACAAGTGTTGGAACAAATAATAGAAGAAGAAGAAAGAATTAATATACCAGATATTACTGTAAATATTTGCGAAGAATTGCAGATGGAGTATGGTACAGAGTGTATAATTTGTGGAGATGGTATGACTGGAAAAGAAACAATAGGTAAAATTGGAATATGTAAACATAGTTTTCATCGTCGGTGTATTATGAAATGGTATACAGAGTGTCGGGAACAAAACTTACCGCATAATTGTCCTATATGTCGCAATCAATCTCCTAGAGAACTTATAATATCTAAAGTTTTAACCGTAGTAAATAATGTATAATTTGAGGAGCTAGTATCCTGTGAAAAAACAATAGTAAAATAGGTATATGAAAACATATGTTTTCATCGTCGGTGTATTATGAAATGGTATATAGCATGTAGGGAACAAAACTTACCATTATTGTCCTATATGTCTCAATGAATTCTCTAGAGAACTTTAGATATTATAATAACAATCGCAAAATGATATTTTGGAAAAATTATTATGTCACTTTGGAAAAATCATTATTTATTATAGTTTAAAATATCGTAGATAATTATTAAAAATAAAATTGAAAAATTATATTTTATAATGACATTGCAAACAGCTAATGGTATATATCAATATAATAAAAAATATTATGGAAAAGAATTAGATGAATGGGTACAGTTGGCACATAAATATAATTGTCGTCGTAATGGTTGGTATTTTAATAAACTAAAAGCACAATGTTTTGGCTATGATAATTTAGTAATGACATTGGGACGATGTTTTGATGCCATTGATAATGGTACATTAGATATTAATGGAAACGATAATGATATGGCAAAACTAATTCGTGATGCATGGGTAGAAAATTATACATTTTGGAGAGATGACTTATCGTATAATAAAAGTATTTATGTACAACCTAAAAAGAAATTGGGTGATTCAAGAAGAAATACTTGTGCAGAAACAGCATATGACGATCTTTCTACTGATGAAAAGGATAAAGATCTCATTTTCGTGACTTTTATAAAAGACCATATAACTTAATTATATGATAATCCTGCCATTCCACTCATTATTCTAAGAATATTATAAGATTTAGCATATACAGATACAGTCATCTCTTGTCCTTGTGTTTTTTCTATGCCATTGGCACCCCCGTCATAAATATTACCTAACCATATTATTAACCTAAATCTGTCTAATCTACTAAAATTACATGTTCCACTTGGTTGATGGTCTTCTGGTTTTAATGCAAATGAATATACGTTTATACCCGGGCTCTCTGGTATATTTGTATGGTGTCTATGACATTGATACCTATTAAAATAAACGCCTTCTTTGCGTTCTATTCGTTCGAAATTGTTAATTAACAATTTACTATGGATGACAGGGTTTCCTGCCATACCTTTACGATTGTATGGTCTTGTGTTATTATAACTTGCAAAATTTAATAAGTCTGTTCTTGTAAGAATATTTGATAATGATGGATTATCAAATGTAGTAATACCGTTAGAATTTACTGTAGAATCCATACCGCTATGATCTATAATAGATACAAATGTATACAATGCGTAGCTACTAGTGATAGCATCAACAGTTCTGAATTTAGATGGCATATTATTAGTATCTGTTTCTGATACTATAAGGGATAATAAAGTAGAACCAAATCCAATTACTACTAAGTCACCTGCTCTAAAAACCAAACTTGTATTATTTACTACGAAATATATTGTACTATTTGATAATGATGCATCTGTATCTACTACAGTTAATTCTGTACCAGCTGATATTGTAGCACCAGATAGTTGAGTTACAAGGTATGACATATCTATATCAAAGTCTGGTGCGCTTTGTAACCCTGATGGCAAACCAGATAGACCTGGAGCTGGTACCGGAAAACCAGAAATAGGTATAGCTACAGAAGATAATGGAGGTTTTATATTTACTTGAGTATTGGTAAAATTACTCCATTCTCGTCCGTTATCAAATCCCTTACATACCCATACCAACTCTTTAACTGGATGTTGAAAATATAGATCCACATTATTTAATTTAGGATCGGTGTCAGAACCAGATATTACTGTATCTTGTTGCATTTGAAGCTGATCAATTAGATATTCATGTGATACTTGTGCGAATTTACGCCTTTCATCAGTATCTAAATATACATAATCGATCCATAAAGACACATCTAGTTCAGAATGTGAAACATACCCATCATGAGCTATATTTGTCGTTACCCATGTGCCACCAACCTCTGCATAATCAGCACGATATGTCATTATTAGTTCATGTGCCTCACGAAACGCCACATTAATCTTAACTTCATGATGTTGTAGTGCTATTAATGGTAATGCCATACCATAATCCCTACAAAACCAAAATTGCAAGGGAATATATATTTCTCTACCTACAAGAACATTTGCTTCAGAACGCGAATATCCAGGTAACATAGATGGTTCTGTTGTGGAATTAAGGCTAGATGTACGGAATATATCAGCTTGTAACCCAGTATTTTGACCAAATATGTTATATGGGTCTTGTCCAATCATTTCCCTATAACCTTTCATTTGACTGGCAGGTACTGTAAGTTGAGCCCATATTTCCAACCAATCACTATAATGTCTGTCAATTAATTGGCCTCCTATTTCTATATCTACTGTTTTTATTAAATAATGACCTATATTGTCTATCCAACGTGTATAACGGCGATGTGGCATATCATAACCATTGGTTGTGATGCCATAATCATGTAACCCTTTTTCTGTAACATCAGGAAGTTCTGCTTGTAAATAAGCATTGGTCATTAAGTCTCCGTTACGTGATATTACTGCCGATACCTTTCCACCAAATGTAGGTGTTGTTTGGAATGTATTTTGTATCGATTCCATAGAAAAATTAGTATGTCTACGGTAAATGGCCTTAAAATACGTTATTAATGGATTACCAGTGAGATAAATGTCATGTGCTCCAAAAGCAACTATTTGCATGAGACCGCCAGGCATATAGTATATATGTTAATTTAATCAGATTATATTAACGTATATTTTAATATTACATATTACATATTTACCATTCACTATGTCCTTGTTTTTGTTGAATCTGTTTTATTAGTTTTGCTTGTTCATGTAACTGTTTTTTTAATTTTTTTAATTCTCTATATTCGTTTGTTTTTTTATTTACTCGTTGATGTTGTTGAGGATTTTGTTGAATATTATTCCATTGTTCAGGAGATTGATGTTGAGTTCTATATGTTCGCGGTTGATTATGCGAATAAGTATATTCATTATCGTTATATGATGCCTGGTTTGTTGATTCTGGACGCTGAAGTTGATGGGTTCTATATGATTGTGATTGATCATGTAAATAAGTATGGTGACTTTTTATAGGATTCAATAAAGCAGGACTTATAGGAGTATATCCATTTTCTCTTCCTCTGTATGATGATTGGTTTGTAGATTGTGGACGTTTCAATGGTTGGTTTCTATATGATTGTTGCATATTACTGGAATAAGTATGTTGACTTATTAATGGAGTATATCCATTTACGTTCTTTTTATATGATGATTGGTTTGATGATTGTGGACGTTCGAGTTGAGAATGTTGAGTATGCTGACTATTAAATCTAGGTTTTATTGCAGAAATTTCATGATAATTTCGTTGTTCTATAGAATTTGATAACGAAGAATTGTTTGTGGATTGGGGACGATCAATCGGTACATTAGAATTAGACGGTGTAATAAATCTTGACTTCATATCGTGCATATCAGATATTTTAGATCTTGTATTATATAAATTCATCTGTTGTTTCCGTAAAGCTTCAGCTGCTTTAGTTGAGTTATGTCCTTTGATATCTAATAATATGGTATTCTTATCCGTCAACAATTTTTCCTTATTATATTCGAATTTATTACCTGCCTTATGATACTCGTTTAATCTTTTAGAAACATCCGCGGATGATATAGTAGACTCAGATTTAATATTCGGTGCATTTTTTATTTTTTCCATAAAATTTTTGTCATATTGTTCCGGATTACTAGACATATTATATGCATTATTATAATCCGCTGCACCAGTAGATATAATATTAGCTGATTGTTGTGGGTTATTAACGTCAGTACATTCAATAATTCCTCCAGCAGCGAGTGGTTTAGGTTCGGTATATTCTTCTAATTCTCCTGTATTTTTTTTATACTTTTTTTGCATGTGTTCAAATACTTTATTAAATGTATTATTATTAAATCCGCTACCTCCAAACATTGGTTTAATATTTTCAGCTTGAGATGTTACTTTACTATGCTCTTGTTCGTATATAGCCTTATTTCGTTCATGAGATCCAGAGTCATCGACACCATATGTATAATCTTCTGTAGACTGTACATTTTCTGTAAAATTATTGTTGAATTTATCATTATCGAATCTTGTACCATCTGCTGTAGATTGTTTAAATTGATTGGGATCAAACCTATATTTATCATGTGATATGGGAATATCATTATTTCGATTTTTCATTGAAGTGAAATCGCTAGGAGCTATAACATTACCCATTCCTATACATCCATTTTTTCTATGGTTAATTATTGTTTTGTAAGCTCTTTGATAAGCGTCAAATGTTTGTTTATTCCCTCCTTTATCTGGATGATAAATAGAGCATATAAAATAATATGCTCTTTTTAGTTCGTCATCTGATACATCTGAGGAAATCTTCAAAGTCTTATATGCTTGTTCCATATTCTCCATTTATGATATCTAATATATAAATATTATATATTAGACGTATGATAATATAGAAACACTTTAATCACTACTTGTATTATATGACGAATAATACTATTAATGAACACCCCCATATCAATATATGATAAAAATAATATTGTAAGAACCAATAATAGTATCTTATCATCAGTTTACAGTGTACGTAATGTTCATAAAGACATAGCCCCTTCCAATTTATTTTATAACAAAAATAAATAGGAGGGGAATTCAAACCAGTTCCATTAGAGTCTATTATCCGTTCTAATAATATTATTAAAAAGCCACATATAACATTGTCAAATATACGTAGCTTAGTAACAAAAATAGAATTAATGAATTTTTTTAAATACTATGTGCGTCTATTTTTAATAAAGATGCACTGTTTTTCCTCATAACTCTTTAAATTATTGTAAACGGGTATTAATAAAATTGAACACAAAAAATCCTGAAATGAGAATTCAGTGTATTGTAATGAAGCTTACTGTGTTAGGTACAAATAAATTATTAAGCATTATATCTCACTATGGATTGATATGCGATGAACAAAATTCGGATTGTCCATTAAAATACATGGTAAAAAAATAATTGACACAACGGTCGACCCATCAAGCATTTGTTAGATTAGTACTAATCTGACGAATGTATTGGCATCATATTCAATTTCACCTAATGTTGAGGGTGTAGCAGAATTAACCGAAGAATTATCATATAGTCTATTCAATGAGATGAAGCCTAAAATTAAGAAAATTAAGAAAATTAAGAAAATTAAGGAAATTAAGGAAATTAACTTTACTAAACTATGGAGGAAAATATGTGATATAGTGACATTATATGTAAATGATTTAAGTTTTTCAACTAATATATTGTTAAACATAAATGACCCTCATGAACGGACATTTAGTGTAATAGGTACAAAAATATACAAAGATCTTTATCAAATTCCATTAAAAGAAAAATTACCATTAAATGAACTTATAGAACTGTTAAAGATAAATACGAACATTTCAATTTATGAAATTAGCTCCATAATATATGGTATTATGGACGATGAGAGTAAGAAAAAAATTATTTCTTACTGCCATTTTTAGCCAATTTATCAACTACTTCATTTCCAAGTGATTTTAGATTCTTTGTATTTATATGTGAATACACATGTTTAAATTGTATATCAATATGTTGTTTCATACACATTTTTAATAATTTTTTCCCCTTTCTAACTAACTCTAGATTCGCGGATGCTCTATTTTTACCGGTAATAACATTAACAGAATATTCGCTATCATAATAAATAACCCATAAAATGGATGATGTTTGGTCAGTTTGATTGATTTCTAGTATCAGTTCTAATGCTTTTATAGCACCATTAAGTTCACCTATATTATTGGTAGCCTTACCTTCAATTTTACTAGATATCATATATTCATCATGATTATTCATCTTTGGTATAAATATACCGTATCCTCCATAAGCATTACTTTTACCATTTCCGGTAGCGCTACCATCATAATAAACATTATGTGTTTCACTGTTCGGTTGATAATGGGGATGATTATAGTATTCATACACGCATTTTGTTACATTATCTTTTACATTATCTTTTACATTACCTTTTACATTATCTTTTACATTATCTTTTACATTATCTTTTACATTATCTGTTACATTACCATTCTTTACAAAATATTCTGCATCAGCTCTTTGGTTAAATTTTTTAAATATTGTTCCAGGAAATCCTTTTACATGCTTTTCTGTTTCAGTCCAAGTTGTAAAAATACCAACTGTATGGCCTTTATGTACAGCATAATAGCTCATTAACAATAAAATATGATCATTTTATAGATAATAAGGAGGTATTAATACAACTTTCTTATGTTGTTTGTTATAATTTATAAAATTTTCTTTTGTGCTTACCTCGGGTTCAGGAGAAGGAGGAACCGTACTATCTTTTCCAGAACGGTTTTTCAGCCTGTGTATTATTTTTTTAAGTTTCTGTATTTTAAATTTTTGTTTAAGGGTAACGATGGTATCATTTGCTGTTCCATCATCATCTTCATCATCTTCATCATCTTCATGATCTTCATCATCTTCATCATCTTCATCTTCATCATCTTCATCATCTTCATCATCTTCATCTTCATCATCTTCATCATCTTCATCATCATCATCACCATCATCATCATCATTATTATTATAGTCATTATTATAGTCATATCTATTATCCTCGCCTGACGAGGAGGACGTACCGTAGTCAGACATGTGAAAAGCAGGCGATTCTTCTGCGCTTTGGGATTCTTGAGTACCTTGGGATTCTTGAGTACCTTGGGATTCTTGAGTACCTTGGGATTCTTGAGTACCTTGGGATTCTTGAGTACCTTGGGATTCTTGAGTACCTTGGGATTCTTGAGTACCT
>Ga0209119_1000316_pt1 | contig 48951 bp, 59 predicted proteins | sample COG_03_FD_184747 | JGI IMG/M metagenome (GOLD analysis project Ga0209119, IMG submission 184747) | Pelagic Microbial community sample from North Sea - COGITO 998_met_03 (SPAdes) (version 2) | ecosystem: Environmental > Aquatic > Marine > Neritic zone/Coastal water | place: Helgoland, sampling...
CGGTGTATTCCAGCTCAAAGGTGGTATTGAAGCTCAGGATAACTTGAAACTAGAAGCTGATATTAAAAATGCATTAGATCTCCTTTCAGATACAGAGACAGAAGATATAAGTCTTCTCTTCTCTCAGATTAATGACGACGGCGCCGTGATTCAGAATCACATTCATGCGATTGCGACGAGTAGGAAAGATGCAATGGCATTCCTTTCTCCACCGAAGGAAGATACAGTGGGTCAGATTAATCCGCTGGCTAGTGTTTTGGCATTCGCCAACGATACTTCGACCGAGGGCGGCCTAAAAAATCGGGATGCGGAGGGATCTTATGGTTTCATCGATTCTGGTGCAGTGTATATCTATGATCGTTATAATGATGTATATCGTTATATCCCAGCAAATGGTCACATTGCAGGTCTCTGTGCTAACACAGATGATGTTGCAGAACCTTGGTTCTCACCAGCTGGTCTCAATCGTGGAAGTCTTCGCAATGTCGTGAAGGTTGCTTATAACCCTAAGAAAGCAGATAGAGATGAACTCTATAAAGCTGGTGTTAATCCAGTTGCTGGTTTCCCAGGTAGTGGCATCGTTCTCTTCGGTGATAAGACTGCACAAGCTAAACCATCTGCCTTTGATAGAATCAATGTTCGTAGATTGTTTATCGTTCTCGAAAAAGCAATTGCAACTGCAGCTAAGTATCAGTTGTTCGAAATTAATGATGAATTCACCAGATCTTCTTTCAAGAATTCTGTTGAGCCATTCTTGAGAGGTGTTCAAGCCCGTCGTGGTATCACTGATTTCCTTGTTGTGTGTGATGATAGCAACAATGATGCAGGTGTTGTTGATTCTTCTAATTTTGTTGCTGATATTTATATTAAGCCAACAAAGTCTATCAACTTCGTAAACCTGAACTTCGTCGCGACACGAACTGGTGTTGAATTCTCAGAGATCGCTGGTCGATCTAACGCTTAATAAATTAAAGAAAGAAAGGAAATAAAAAATTATGTCAGATTTTAAAGTAGATACCCTTAAGGGTAAATTAGGGGGAGGCGGAGCACGCGCCAACCTTTTTAAATGCACGTTCTCGGGCGCAAACGGACTCACAGGTGATGCAGGCGATAAGGCAACACATCTATGTAAAGCCGCTTCGCTTCCGGGTTCAGTAGTTGGTCAGGTTGATATACCATTTCGAGGTCGAGTATTGAAAGTCGCGGGAGACCGCACATTCGAAAACTGGACTGTGACATTCATCAATGATGAGGATTTTGCAATTCGGGATCAATTTGAAACTTGGATGAACAAAATTAATGGTCATGAGAATGGAAAAGGTGAAGTAGACCCTGAAAAATATCAGAGTGTTTTGACAGTTGAGCAACTTAGCCGAGACAAGACCTCGAAGGGATTGAAGAAAATCATCCTTGATGGTGCTTTCCCTGTTAACATCTCTTCGATCGATCTCAGTTATGATACAACCGATGCGGTTGAAGAATTTACTGTTGAGTTCGCTTATAACTACTATAAAACTAACACAACTACTTAGTTAGTTAGTTAGTAAGTAATTAAAAAATTATGGGCTCCTCAATCTTGGGGAGCCCATATATTTTCGTATAAATAACATATATGAATCTATTTGGATATGAAATTAGTAAAAAGATTACGTCGAGAGAAACAAAACTCGATAAAGATCTAAAATCATTTGTTACACCACGTGACGAGGAAGGCTCTTCTTCTGTTGCTACAACTGGTGGATACTACGGTCAATACGTCGATATTGATGGTACTAGTAGTGACAGCTCATCAGAGTTGATTGTTAAGTATCGGGAATCTGCATCACAACCAGAGTGTGATCAGGCCATTAATGATATTGTTGACGGAGCTATTGCATCGGGGGATGATTCTGCACCCGCTGCATTAAATATGAACGACTCTGAATTACCAGATTCAATCAAGAAGCAGATTCAAGAAGAATTTAGTAAGGTACTATCCTTATATAAGTTCAATCGTAGGGCGTCTGATCTATTTAAGGAATGGTATATAGACGGCCGACTATACTTTCACGTCATAACTGATGAAAAGAATTTTAATAAAGGTATCAAAGAGCTTAGACAGGTAAATCCTTTACATCTTAAAAAGGTTAAAGAGGTTAAAAAAGTTCTTGATCCAAAGACTGGGGCCAAAATCCCAAAGACTGTATCTGAATATTATATTTACTCAGAGGGTGGCGATGGTTCCGGTTCAGATGTTGGATTTAAGATTGCCAAAGAAGCAATCATCGCGTGCCCTTCTGGTTTACTTGATGTTAATCAAGAAAATATAATAGGACATTTACATAAGTCAATGAAGTTGGTGAATCAACTTCGAATGATGGAAGATTCATTAGTGATGTATCGTGTATCACGTGCACCAGAAAGACGAATCTTCTATATTGATGTCGGCAATCTTCCAAAGGGTAAGGCTGAAGAATATGTACAATCTGTGATGAGTAAATATCGCAACAAGCTTGTATATGATTCGGCTACAGGTGAGATTAGAGATGATACCCGACATATGTCGATGCTTGAAGATTTTTATATGCCACGAAGAGAAGGTGGTAGAGGTACAGAGATTACGACTCTTCCTGGTGGAGAGAATCTTGGACAGATTGAAGATGTTGTATTCTTTCAGAAGAAACTTTATAGATCTTTGAATGTGCCTATTGCAAGACTTGAACAAGATACTACTCATGCATTTGGACGACCAAGTGAAGTATCTCGTGACGAAGTTAAATTTCAGAAATTCATTGATAAGCTTAGAAACAAATTCTCTTTTCTATTGATTGATGCTCTACGAATTCAGTTAATCCTAAAGGGTGTTATTAAACAGTCTGAATGGGATACAATCGAAGAGAGTATTGCAATCAATTATGTTGAAGATAATTACTTCTCTGAATTGAAGGAAGCCGAGATTATCAAAGAGCGTGTTGAAGCCCTTAATATTGTCAATGAATTTGTTGGTCAATACTACTCTAAGGCTTGGGTCCGCAGAACGATCTTGAAGCAAACTGATGAAGATATTAGAAAAATTCAAGATGAGATTGAAGATGAGAAAAAAGATGAGCCAGATGATGATTTGGACATTTAAAAATAACAATTATTATAAATAGATACTATGAACAATACAGAAAAACTTTTTAATGATTTAGTGAATAATGATGAGCAGGCTGCTATGAGTTCTTTCACAGTAGCAATTCAAGATAAACTTGATCAAGTTATGGCAGTGAGGAAAGTTGCTATTACATCTGAAGTCTTTAATCAAGCTACTGTTGAAGAGTCAACTGAACTTGAGGAGGCTGCTATCGAGATTACATTCAAGAAGGGTAAGTCTTCTAAGAAGGAGATTGCTAAATTTAAAAATCAGAAGGAATTCGAGAAGTGGTTCATTAAACATGAAGATGATATTGAAATCACTTCACACAAAGGATTAGAAGAATAATATGAAATTAATCACAGAACATTTAGATTCAAACCTCGAATTTCTCATTGAGAAAGATGAGAAGGGTAACAAGAATACCTACATCGAGGGTGTCTTTATGCAAGCGGAGCAGAAAAACCGCAACAATAGAATTTATCCTAAAAACGTATTAACTGAGGCATGTGACAAATACGTAAAGGAGCAGGTTAAAACTGGAAGAGCTGTTGGTGAGTTGAATCACCCAGAAGGCCCAGCAATTAACCTTGATAAAGTTTCGCACAGAATTACCGAACTTAATTGGGATGGTAATGATGTTGTTGGAAAGGCACTTATACTGAATACGCCAATGGGTAATATAGTGAAAGGACTTATTGAAGGTGGATGTAAGTTAGGTGTCTCAAGTCGTGGTATGGGAACAGTTGAAAGCAGGAATAGTAAGACCTATGTGAAGAGTGATTTTATGCTCTCCACAGTGGACATTGTACAAGATCCTTCTGCACCGGAAGCATTCGTTAATGGAATAATGGAAGGTGTTGAATGGATTTATGAGAATGGTATTCTTAAACCTCAACAGATTGAAGAATATGAGACTGAAATACGTAAAGCATCTAAATCTGAACTTGCAGAAGCTCAGAAAAGGGTCTTTAGTGATTTCCTCTCCAAACTCTAATCATTAAAATAATAAAGCTATGTCAGAAGAAAACACAGAACTAGAAGACATCATTGAAGATGTCTCTGAAGAACAGCTTATTGCTAATGAAGAGCTTGTACAGGATCTACCTGAAGTCTCTGAAGAGCAAGAAGCATCCTTTGATGATTCCATCAAGTCAATTCTCCTCGGTGAAAAGAAAGCCGTAAAAAAGGAAGAAGAAGACGAAGAAGAATCTGAAGAAGAAGAAGAAGACGAAGAAGAAGATGAAGAGGAGATGGAAGAATCCACCAAATCTAAGTCTAAGAAAGAATCTGAAGACGAAGACGAAGACGAAGACGAGATGGAAGAATCCACTAAGTCTAAGAAAGAATCTGAGGACGAAGAAGAATCTGAAGAAGAAGAAGAGGACGAAGAAGAGCCTAAGGAATCTAAAAAGAAGGTTTCTGAAGCACTTGATCTCCTTATCACAAATGAAGCTGAACTTAGCGAAGACTTCAAAACCGAAGCTGCAACACTTTTTGAAGCAGCTATTGCAGAAAGATCTCTTGAGATTCAAGAAAGTCTTGAAGCAAAATACAATTCGGAATTGAACGAAGAAGTTGAATCACTCCGTGAGAGTCTTGTCGAAAGAATCGATGATTATCTTTCATATGTGGTTGAAAGCTGGGTTGAAGAGAACTCTGAGCAAGTTGAAAATACACTTCGCACAGATATCGCTGAAAACTTCATGTCTTCACTTAAAGACCTATTCATCGAGAACTATATCGAAGTTCCAGCCGAAAAGAGAGACCTTGTTGAAGAACTCAACACATCTGTTGAAGAAACATCTTCACAACTCTCAGAAGCTGCAACCGAGATCGAAACTCTTAAAGAGCAGATCGAAACATTCGAGAGAGCTGAAGTTATCAACTCACTATCGGAAGATCTGTCAGAAACAGAAACACATCGTTTCAAGACTATCTTGGAAGACATGAGTTTCTCTGATAAAGAAGTCTTCTTCAATAAAGCTCAGACAGTCAAAAGTTCAATCTTTGAAATCAAAGAAGAAACATCTCAAGAAGAATCTTTGGTTGAAGAAACCGAAGACGAAACAGAAATCGTAATTGAAGGTACAACAGATCCTCTCACGAAGCTTCCTGCTTCTATGAGACAATATGTTGAAGCCCTCGCAAAATAAACCATATCACAAACAATAACATAGGAGAAATTCAAAAATGTTTAATACAGAAAACGAAATGAAAAAGTGGGCACCAGTGCTTGAGCACAAGGATGCACCTGCTTTCCAAGATTCACACCGCAAGGCTGTTACAGCCAAGCTTCTAGAAAATACAGAGATCGCTCTTCAAGAAGAGAGAGTACAATCTGGTTTTCTTAACGAGAATAACGTAACTACATCGGCTGTAAGTAAGTTCGATCCAGTTCTTATCTCTCTTGTACGTCGTGCAATGCCTAATCTCATCGCTTATGATGTAGCAGGTGTTCAGCCAATGTCCGGTCCAACTGGTCTCATCTTCGCGATGAAGGCACGTTACAACGACACCGCATCTAGCCCAAGCCTTACTAAGATTGGTACGGACGACGTGGAAGCACTTGGTCTCGACGAGCCACAAACTGCTTTCTCTGGTCCTGTTTCCACAACTGCTGGTGAAGCTCTTGGCGGAGATAATGGTGCTGCTTTCGGCGACATGGGTTTCACCATCGAGAAAGCTGTTGTTGAAGCTCAGACTCGTGGTCTTAAGGCTGAATACACAATGGAACTTGCTCAAGATCTTAAGGCAGTTCATGGTCTTGATGCTGAAGCTGAATTGGCTAATATCCTTTCGACTGAAATCCTTGCGGAAATCAATCGTGAAGTTATTGACACAATCAATGACAAGGCTAAGCCTGGTTTCACTCCAGATCCTTCCTCTCCATTCACTCCTGGCGTATTCGACCTTGCATCTGATGCTGATGGTCGTTGGGCTGTTGAGAAGTTCAAGAGCTTGATCTTCCAAATCGAAGTCGAAGCTAATAAGATTGCAACTGAAACACGTCGTGGTAAAGGTAACTTCATCATCTGCTCAAGCAATGTTGCTTCCGCACTTGCAGCCGCTGGTCAACTTGACTACACACCTGCTCTTGCTACTAATCTACAAGTAGATGCAACTGGTAATACATTCGCCGGTGTCCTTAATGGTCGCCTTAAGGTATATGTTGATCCATATGCTGCTGTCGATTATGTAACAGTTGGTTTCCGTGGAACTAATCCATATGATGCTGGTCTCTTCTACTGCCCATACGTACCACTCACTATGGTTCGTGCAGTTGATGAAAGCACATTCCAACCTAAGATTGGTTTCAAGACTCGCTACGGCATGGTCAAGAACCCATTCGTAGAAGCTGCTACTAGTGGCGGCGTTGGTAATGCTAACCTGAATCCATACTTCCGTAGATTCGAAGTTCTCAACATCAATGTTGGCAGTTAATTTTAATTAATTAATTTTATAATTTGAAGGGGTCTCGAAAGAGGCCCCTTCTTTTGTTTATAAATACACATATGAGTAACTTAACCAGCAATTATAATTTTCTTTCACCAACAGGATTTAAGTTGGTTGTGAATCATGATCGATTAGCTAATTTGGAATACTTCGCCACAAGTGTGACGCTTCCATCCTTTAACACTGGAGTCGTTGATCTTAATAGTCAGCAACATAAAGGATATATTCAGGGCGATATGACAATGGACGAATTATCTTTGAGAGTTGCCATTGATGAAGATATGAAAGTTTATACTGAGATGTTTGAATGGATGATTGAAAGTAGGGATGAAAAACTAATATCATTTGATGCAACTTTAATTATCATGACCAGTCATAACAATCCTAATAGATCTGTTCAATTTAAAAACATCTTTCCAGTAAGCATGGGCTCTCTTGAATTTAATACTCAAAGCAGTGACATTGAATATCTTCAGGCTGATATCTCGTTTAGATATGATGAGTTTAAATTCGTATAAATAATACCATATGATGAGTTTAAATGATATTTTAGAATCTTGGAAGAAAGATTCGGTGATTGATGAGCATGCTTTAGATGATGTAACTATTCAGACATCTAAACTACACGCTAAGTATCTTGAAATCTTCACACTGTCTAAGTTGCAGTTGAGGAAGAAAGAGATGGATCTGGAGCAAGTTCGAAAGGATAAGTGGCTTTACTACACAGGAAAGATGACACAAGGAGAGATGGATAAAAGAGGATGGTCATATGATCCATTTCAAGGTATGAGTAAACCTCTTAAATCAGAGATGGAAATGTACTATAGCACTGATGTAGATATCGTTAAAGTAAGATCTGGTATCGAATATCAGAAAGCCATTACTGATTCCCTTGAAGAGATTATGAGTAACATTCGATGGAGACATTCACACATCAAGAATATAATTGATTTCCGTAAGTTCACATCTGGAATGTAATTCAACATACCTTCTAGAGCCGATTAAAGAATCTTTACATTAATCTATTGATGATTAAGTATCCTTGTTAATTTGATCATAGTCATTCCTGTTCTGCTTTGATTTGATTATATCAATTATAATAGAATGTCAAGTTATGTCAAGATGATATCGAAGATTCCGCAGGAAAGATTAGAAATATATAGATACTATGATTAATGTAGAGAAAAAGAATGAAGCCACCTTATATTTGGGTTCAGAAGACTCAGGCATATTGATGGAAATCTCGGAGTTCTTTACATTCTATGCACCTGGGTATAAATTCATGCCTAGCTATCGTAATAAGATGTGGGATGGAAAAGTGCGTTTATATAATCGTATGAACAGTACCATTCCATCAGGTTTATTGAATGAGGTGCTTCAGTTTGCGAAGGATAGGAGTTATCAAGTGAATCTTTCGCCAGACATACAGAATAGATTCTCTTATGATGAAGAGTTTATTGATGGATTGTCACTCTGTAGTGGAGGTAATCCTATTAAGCCTAGAGACTATCAGAAGAGAGCATTTGAATTTGCTACTGATAATGGTAAGGCTATCCTAGTTTCTCCAACTGGTTCGGGTAAATCTCTTATCATCTATATGCTGATTCGATACTATTTACAAGAGGAGCTTGATAAAAAAGTTATAATCGTTGTTCCCACAACATCTCTGGTCGAACAGATGTATAAGGATTTCGCTGACTACTCAAGTGATGATCCAGACTTTGATGTTGAAGAGGATGTTCATAGAATCTATTCTGGTAAAGAAAAGACATTTGATCAATCGGTTCTTATCACAACTTGGCAGAGTGCTGTTAAACTTCCCACATTGTGGTTTGAACAATTTGGATGTGTCATTGGAGATGAGGCTCATACATTCAAGGCTAAGTCACTCACAACTATCATGAGTAGATTAGTTAATGCTGAGATGAGAATTGGCACGACTGGAACTTTAGATGGTGGTCAAGTCAATGAATTAACACTCACTGGTAATTTTGGTCAAGTGTATAAGGTAACGACTACACAGTCTCTCATTAAATCTGACACACTCGCCGACCTCAAGATTCAATCCCTTGTGCTTAAATATAGTGATAAAGTTAGAAAAGCATTTGGTAAGCAGACATATGCTGATGAAATTAGTTTCATTGCTGCTCACGAACAGAGAAATAGATTCATCACCAACTTAGCACTTGATCAAACAGGTAATACTCTAGTTCTTTATAATCTCGTGAAGAAACATGGAGAGCCTCTATTCAAACAGATAAGAGATAGGGCTGGTAAAAGGAAAGTCTTCTTCGTATCTGGATCAGTGAATGCTGAAGAAAGAGAGAAGATTCGTACAGTGACAGAGAAGGAGAAGAACGCCATAATTGTTGCAAGTGTGGGTACATTCTCCACAGGAATTAATATTCGCAATCTTCATAACATTATATTTGCATCACCATCTAAATCACAGATTCGGGTTCTTCAATCCATTGGTCGAGGTTTGAGAAAGAGTGAGAATGGTCAGGGGACCGTTGTGTATGATCTAGCTGATGATCTATCTTGGAAGAAGAGGAAAAACTACACACTAAATCATGCGGTTGAAAGAGTAAAGATTTACAATAAAGAAGGTTTCAGTTACGAAATACACGAAGTACCTCTATTATAAATATAGATGAATATATTATGAAAGACATTTTAGAAAAGATACTGGAAACAGAGATATTTACATATCGGCTTACCGATGGAAGTTACATCGTAGCCGAAGAGTTGGAATCTGATAATAATGTCACATATGTTGCACTTCCTGCACAGATAGTTTACACCGATGATTATCACTTAACAAATTGGAATATCACATCAGCATATGATCTAACAGAACTTAACTGTTGTAATATAGTAAGTCGCGCCGACGCCCCATTTGAGTTAAAAGCGCATTACATGAAATATTTGATGATATGTAGATCAAATCAAGATGAGGTCGATGAACGAATGAAATCACTATTTGATATGGATGATGATATTTTTGGTGAACTCGATGAACAAATCCCAATTGAGCATTCTAATCGATTCAATTGGAAGCCTGAGAACAATTAGAGTATTTCTTTTCAATCATGATGCGAAGATTAAACTTTAGTCTTTACATTTCAGTTAAAATCTATATTATAGTATATAATGAAACGTAAACCACAACACTATGTAAATAATAAAGAATTTTCTCAAGCAGTAGTCGATTATGTAACTTCCGTAGTCGAAGCAAGAGAGGATGAAAAAGATGAACCTAAAGTTACCAATTATATTGGTACGTGTTTCTTAAAGATAGCGGAAGGACTATCACATAAACCTAATTTCTTTTCATATACATATCGTGAAGAGATGGTTATGGATGCCGTAGAGAATTGTATCAAAGCAATTATGAACTATGATATCAAGAAGGCAACAAGAACGGGATTGCCGAATGCTTTCGCTTATTTCACACAGATTAGTTTCTATGCTTTCCTTCGAAGGATTGCAAAAGAAAAGAAACAACAAGAGATCAAAGAAAGATACATTGATTACGCAGGAGCAGATGCCTTCGCTGACTTTGGTGGTAATTGTGATTCGGAATTCATAGTAGATCACATCAGACAAAAATCACAAAGGATTAAAGAAAGAGATAATCTGGTTAAGGAATTCGGTAAGAAGACTAAGAGAAAAGAAAGAGCAAAGAAGAAAGTTATTGACTCTTTCGAGAATTTCTATATTATAGTATAACTATATGAAGATAGCAGTTATTAATGATACTCATGCGGGCATCAAAAATGGTTCAGATACATTTCTTGATTACGCTGAAAGTTTTTATACCAATACGTTCTTTCCTTATTTGAAAAAACATGGTATAAAAAAGATATTACATCTTGGTGATTACTTTGATCATCGTAGGTTTGTGAACTTTAAGGTTCTTAAAAGAAACTACGAACATTTCATTTCCAAGTTAAATGAGTATGATCTTACAATGGATATCATACCTGGCAACCATGATGTGTATTACAAGAATACGAATGATCTTAATTCATTGAATGAAATTCTAGAGCAACATGATAGGATAACAATCTATAATGAGGCTACTGTTGTTTCTTATGATAAACTAGATATACTTTTACTACCTTGGATATGTGAAGAGAACCATGATCGCTCAATCGCCGCGATAAAGAAATCCAAAGCAACTATTCTAGCAGGTCACCTTGAACTTGGTGGATTCGAAGTCATGAGAGGAATCAAGGCTGTCGATGGTATGGATAGAAAAATCTTTGATAGATTCGATATGGTTTTATCTGGTCACTATCATGCCAAAAGTTCAAAGGATAATATTCACTATCTTGGCACACAATTTCAGTTTACATTTGCTGATGCAAATGAAGATAAGTATTTCCATATATTAGATACAGATAAAAGAGAATTGACATCAGTTCGAAACCCTGATAGTATGTTTCATAAACTAATATATGATGAAGATAAGGTACCAGAGATAAAGAAAGATTATAAAGATTCATACATCAAGGTAATCGTTCTGAATAAAAAGAACTTGTATTCTTATGATAAGTGGCTGGATAAGCTTCATAAGGCTGAACCATTCGAAATTAAAATACTAGAATCATTTGATGAATATCTAGGTGAGAATGTAGAAGATGAAGGAATCACAACCACAGATACATCAACACTTCTAAACAGTTATATCGATTCAACAGAAACAGATTTGAATAAAGACATACTGAAGAAATTGATGCAAGAACTCTTTCTTGAAGCACAGAATATTGACGAGATTTAATGATCACATTTGAAAAACTATCCTATAAGAATTTTCTAAGTACAGGAGATAAAACCACAGTAATCGATCTGAATAGATCATCTGCAACACTTGTTGTTGGCGCAAATGGAGCTGGTAAATCTACCATGTTGGATGCACTATCATTTGCTCTATTTGGAAAGCCGCACCGTAATATCAATAAGCCCCAATTGGTAAATTCAATCAATGGTAAAGGTTGCGAGGTTGAGGTATCATTCTCTGTCGGTAAAAATAAATATAGGGTGTATCGTGGAATCAAACCAGGAGGCTTCAAGATATATCAGAATGATCAATTACTAAATCAAGAATCTCATAGCAGAGATTATCAAAAAGTTTTAGAGAGTAACATCCTTAAATTAAATCACAAGTCTTTTCATCAGGTTGTAGTTCTTGGTTCAAGCAGTTTCATTCCTTTTATGCAATTGCCTACAGCACAAAGAAGAGGTGTTATTGAAGACCTGCTAGATATTGGTATATTCACGAAGATGAATATTCTGACAAAAGATCGCTATTCTAAACTCAAGAATGATCTAATCAATACAGTTAATGAGATTAATATACTTACCGAATCGATAAGATTAAAGAAGAAGCACATTGATGAATTAAAAGCAATTGATCTAAAGAATTCTGTTAATAACACAAGAAAGATTGAATCTCTTAAAGATGAGCAAAAACTTCTTCAAAAAAGGAATACAGAATTACAAGAGGAGTTTGATATCAAGTGGCCCGAACTTAGTTCTCTTATAGAAGAAGCAACAGATAAAAGAAAAGATATAGGCTTTGAGAAGAACACTTGTAATCACGATCTGAAATCATTGATGAAACAGTCTAAATTCTTTGAGGAAAATGATTGTTGCCCTACGTGCGACCAAATTATCTCGGATGAATTGAAAGCATCTAAGAAATCAGATATAAAAGAGACCGCTGGATCGATTCAAGACACACTAAAATCTCTCGAAAACGATGATTTTTCACTTCGCGAAACCCTCGACTCTTTAGGTAATAAGAAGAAAGATATAGATAAACTTCGCACAGATATTCGTATGAATGAAGGCACTATCCAACATTGTATGAATCAGATAGAATCACTTGAATCCTCAGATTCAATTGTTTCAGTAGATACAAGCGAATCAGAAAATGAACTCAAACAAGACCAAGATTCTATTGTAGACCTGAATAAGAAACAACAATCACAGAATCATGTTAAGACATATATCGAAGCAATCTTTGAGTTATTAAAGGATACGGGAATCAAAACAAAGATCATTCGTGAATATTTACCTGTGATGAATAAACTTATCAATCAATATTTACAGGTACTAGATTTCTTTGTTTCATTCAACCTTGATGATTCTTTTAATGAGACAATCAAATCAAGACACAGAGATGATTTCTCTTATGATTCGTTTTCAGAGGGCGAGAAACAAAGGATCGATCTGGCTCTTCTCTTTGCTTGGAGACAGATAGCCAAGATGAAGAATTCAGCCAACACAAATCTTTTGATATTGGATGAGACATTTGATTCTAGTATGGATGCAGATGGAGTTGATAATCTTCTTAAAATTCTTTTCACATTAAGAGATGATTCAAATGTATTTGTGATATCACACAAGCAAGATTTACTAGAAGGCAAATTTCCTACCAAGATAGAATTTGAGAAGACTAGAAACTTCTCTGGTATAAAAAAGTAATAGGTTTGGCATATGAGATATTTGGATACATACAATAATACCACACACATGGTTGAATCGATGCTGAGCAAAGAAGATAATTTGCCCTCAAAGGAGCTATTCGAAACATATTTTAATGGAGTCCTCAAAATAGATTTCCTCAAAGACTACGGAATCGAACTCCAATATAATGAGAATTACTCTCATTTGCTCGAAGAATTGAAACGTATTCGTAAGTCATTGATAGCGAACAACTTGTAAACTTTAGGCAAGGCCCGAATTTTCTTTCATAACTTATTGATATTCAATGAGTTAAAGCCCTTTACAAAACGGCATTTATGGTATATAATATACCTATAAATGAGAAAGAAAAGAAAAGATAGAAACTACGTTTTATACCGTGTGACGATCGGAGCCGACACATATATCGGTCTCACGGTTTCACAAGGCCGAGCATTTTGGAAATCCGTTAAGATTCGTGTTCAGAAACACATCTCTCGGGCAATGAAGGAAAACAAGGACTGGACGATGTGCAATGTCATTCGTGCAACAAATGAAACCATCTACTACGAGGTTCTTGAAGTTATTCGTGGTCGCAAGCCGGCTTATGGCCGCGAGAGAGAACTCATCTCAGAGTTAAATCCATCGCTCAATGATTTTTAATATGTTGACTATCAATGACTTATCAATTTTTGCAGAGATGAATTATACATATCATAACTCGTTGATACTCAAAGACTTAAAACCCTTTACAAATCCACAGAACCTGATATAATATATATATACGATTAATTATGAATTACGAACTCCAATCCACCCTCGCCCGCCTTCTAGCCAAAGAGAACATTACTGTGACCCACGGCAACATGAAGACCGCAATGTTTGATGTTAAGAATCGTGTTCTTGGTTTGCCCATGTGGAAAAATAAGAGCAAAGATGTTTATGATATGTTGGTCGGACACGAAGTTGGTCACGCCCTTTATACGCCCTCAGAAGGAATCGAAGAATTCCGCAGAAAGTGTGGCGACATTCCATTTGATGTATGCAACATCGTTGAAGATATTCGAATCGAACGAATGATTCAAGATACCTATCCTGGCTTGCCGCGAGTATTTAAAAAGGCTTATACAGAATTGGTCGAAGATGACTTCTTTGGCACCAAGAAAAAGAACATAGCCGAATGTGGCTTTCTTGACCGCCTCAATCTACGAGGCAAAGTTGGTTCACTCTTAGCTATTCCTTTGAATGACGATGAAGAGGTGATTTATCAAAAGTGCCTTATGGCTGAGACCTTCGATGACGTTATTGAAATTTGTCTAGAGATCAAAGACATGCTTGAGAAAGAGCCGCCGCAACCTCAAAGTGAAGACGCCGACTCTGCTGAAGACGCCGACTCTGCTGAAGACGCCGACTCTTCTGAAGAAGCCGAAGATTCAGACCCCACGCCGGGCAATGAAGGTGATTCGGAAGACACCGATGGTGATTCAGAAACAGATGATGGCGAAGAATCTTTTACTAAGGCTTTCCAAGATGCAATGGAAGATGCGGCGTCTGAAGCCGATACATCCAGTCCCGATATCGAATCTGATTCAGAAGATGAAGAATCGGTCAACACTGATTCAATTCAGAATGAAGGCGCAGGTGACGGCGTATCAAAGCAATTCAAATCAGAAACCCTTTCAGATTTCGAAGAAAAACTGGAAGAGACCGTCGAGTCGCCAGAGGACAGAAATTTCACATCAGTGATGCTTCCTCGACCGAATTATATTTATGATGCAATCATTGGTTATGATCAGTTGCAAAAGTCGCGCCTCAAATTTTCTTATACAGCTCTTATGAAAAGCAGGCCTGATTATGCCGCTCAGGTAAATGATAGATTCATAACCTTCCGAAAGACAACCAAAAAGAAAGTTGGAACTATGGTTCGTGAATTCGAACAACGCAAAGCGGCTTATCAATACTCTCGTGCGAAAGAAAGTCGCACAGGCAAATTGGATGTTAATAAGTTACATAACTACAAGTTGACCGACGAGATTTTCCTCTCACAAACTAAGTTGGCTAACTCGAAATCGCACGGCATGATTTTTCTATTAGACTATTCTGGTTCAATGAGTTCCGTGCTCAAAGATGTGATTGACCAGACTCTCAATTTGGTTACCTTTTGTAAGAAGGTTGGAATTCCTTTTCGAGTTTATTCCTTCACAAATACATGGGCAACAGCAACCAAAATGACGACTAAGCCCACATTCAATGAGGTCGATTTAGGTGATGTGCTTCTTGTAGAACATATCACCAGTGAAATGAATAAAACGAAATATGATGAGGCTTTCAAATCTCTCTGGTGGACAGTGAATAGCTGTGGGGGCAACGCCGGAGATTATGATCAACTTGGAGGCACACCATTAGATACTGTATTGACCATGATGCCAACAATCTTGACAGATTTTGCTAAGAAAAATGGAATACAGAAAACCACTTTTGTTACCTTGACAGACGGTGATAGTGCCCGCCTTAATACTTCACATGAATGGAGTGAGGTGAAGACTTTGAAGAAGATCAAATGCGGTAGTAAGATACACGAAATTCGCAACTACACGGCGACGAATGATCTAATGGAAATGATCAATCAATTGCCTGGTATAAACACTATTGGTTTCTACCTTCCTAATCACAAGAAAGCAGTAAACAGAATCCTACACCGATTCATTTACAATTCTAAGGATATGCAGAAAGCCAGAAAATTACACGCCAAGAATGGTTTCTCAAGTGTCAAGAATCTTGGCTACGGTGCCTATTACATTTTAGATTCAGATGTCGGCATCAATGACAGCGATTTCATTACAAAAATCGATGAAGATGCTGCCAACTCTCGAAAGGCTCAAACCAAGCTAGCAAAACAGTTCGGCGAGCACAATAGAAAATCCCGGCAAACTAGAGTTCTTCTAACAAGTCTTGCTCAACAAATTGCTTAACCAACGAAGTGAACTGGATGTCTAACTCATTGAATATCAATAACTTATCAATTTTTACTAAAGGTTCGAAACAGTCTTGTAACTATTTGATACTCAAAGACTTAAAACCCTTTACAAATCCCCAAAACCTGATATAATATATATATAAGATTGATTATGAAAAATACACTAACAAATGAAAATATCGCCTCCATTCACCAAGTGATGGATTTTACTAAAGCCCCGGTCAAAAAAGGAGCCATCGTCGATGCCGGTGAGAGCCTCGGAATTGATCGTTCTAGCATCCATCGAGCTGTTAATTCAATGTTTTCGAAAACATCGAAACGAGGTTACTACACCTTTCCTATTTCCCAAGTCACGGGTGAACCAATCACCGCTGATACTCCGATTTCAGCGCCGGCAAAACCTCCGGCGCCGACTCCAGCTGAGAATTTCAAACTGGCGACCACAGTTTCCTCGGTTGTCGATGATGAGATTCACATTCCAACAGTTGACCGCACATATGTCAAGTGGGGTGAATTCAAAACCGTGGCTGATATTCTTGCCGCCGGCATTTTCTACCCATTATATATTGAGGGCATGTCTGGCAATGGTAAAACATTCATGGTCGAACAAGCCTGTGCAAAAGCAAAGCGTGAATATATTCGAGTTCAGATTTCGCCTGAGACGGATGAAGATGATCTTATCGGTGGTTTTCGACTTATCAATGGCGAGACAATCTATCAAAAAGGTCCCGTAGTCAAGGCTATGGAACGTGGAGCAGTTCTACTGGTTGATGAAATTGACCGTTCGACTAACAAGATCATGTGCCTCCAAGGGGTTCTTGAGGGCAATCCTGTTCTTCTAAAGAAGACCGGTGAAGTCATTACTCCAGCTCGAGGTTTTACAGTTATTGCCACCGCAAATACTAAAGGTCGTGGCTCTGATGATGGCCGATACACCGCCGCAACGATTATCGATGATGCTTTCCTAGAGCGTTTCGTAGCCACAATCGAACAGCAATATCCTGCCCCCGGCACTGAGAAAAAGATTTTGGTTAAACACGCCGAAAAATACGAAGTGAATGACCCAGAGTTTATCGATAAGCTGGTCGCCTGGTCAAATGTGATTCGTAAAACATTCGCTGATGAAGCCGTGGATGAAGTGATTTCCACTCGCCGTCTCTGCCACATTATAAAGAGCCATTCCATTTTCGCCAATCGCATGAAATCGATTGAGATGTGCATCAACCGTTTCGACTCTGAGACCAAGGAAGCCTTCCTTGACCTATACACGAAGATCGATGAGTCCGCTAATTTAGAGGAATTCACTCAAGAGAAAGAATTTGCCTCCGAGGCTGACAACCACGACATGCCATAAACACTTTACTATCGAGGGATACGATAGTAATTCATAATCATAATCAATCGAGGTGGCGCCCATTACGGGTGTCACCTCACTATATCAAATTTTATATGAAAACAAAACCAACTAACCCAAAAGATTCTTGCGGAATTAAAAAGGTACCCATGAGTGGCATGCCTATGAACGTTCTGATGGAAGCAGGACTTGTTAAACTACACGGCGACTTAAAATATGGTCGCTTTAATTGGAGAGAAGCGGGGGTTCGAGGCTCTGTATATTATGATGCCTCGATTCGCCATTTGGCGGCATGGTATGAAGGTGAAGACATTGACCCAGATTCTGGTGTTCACCATATCGCTCATGCAATTTGTGGTTTAGCCGTTCTTCGTGATTCAATGATAAGAGATAATTGGACAGATGATCGCCCGCCACCAAGTGAAGCTGGTTGGATAAAAGAATTTAACGAGATCGCTGCGAAGATGATCGAAAATAAGCTAAAATAGATTTGACATAAAACCATAACCTGATATAGTATATAACATGAAACTAAGTAATGAAACAATAGAGGTGCTAAGAAATTTCGGCGCCATCCAACCAAACATCGTAGTCAGCCCTGGTTCGACTATTTCAACACTGGCAGAGGCAAAACACATCTTGGCTGAGGCTCAGATCGATCAGACCTTTGATTCTGAATTCGGCATCTATGATGTAAATGAATTCCTTTCTGCTCACAGTCTTATTGAAGACCCCGAGCTAGAATTCCTTGACAGTCATGTTACTCTGAAATCTGGCTCGGCAAGTGTGAAGTACCACTTTGCTGATAAAGACATCTTAACAAAGAAGACTAAGGATATTAATATGCCACCGGCTGATATGTCTTTCACATTCACCGAAGCAAATATTAATAATATTCGTAAGGCAGCTTCAAGCCTTAATTTAGATTCTCCAACACTATCACTAATTGTTGAAGATGGTAATATTGTAGCCCGAGTCCTTTGTACTCAAAATCCATCTTCCAATAGCTATTCATTGGTCATTGGTAAATATGATGGAGATGATACAGAAGCAGATTATCGATTCAACATTGATAACTTGAAACTTATTAGTGGTGACTATAACGTGGATATCAACAACAAACTAATTTCCAACTGGAAACACGAAACAGTAAGTGTGCAATACTGGATTGCACTTGATAAAACATCAACAGTATAATAATATGAGTGAAGAAAACCAAACAGAAGCAGAAGCAGTAAAACCAGATGTCAGCCTCAATGATTTTATCGTGATGGTTAAGTTGATTGACATCTGCTCAAAACGTGGAGCATTCGAAGGGCCCGAATTAAAAGATGTTGGTACTCTTCGAGGCCGACTATCAGAGTTTGTTGAATATCACAAACCCGAAGAGCCAGAGCCAGAAGAAGAGCCAAGCGCCGAAGAAGAATAAATGATACTATGGTGGGTGTTTGAGTGATATCAGACACCCACCATCTTAATCTTGACCCGCCAAACTTATTACTATATTATACATTATATGAAAGAAAATTTACTATGGGTGGAGAAATACAGACCTCAAAAGATTGAGGATTGCGTTCTACCACAAAAACTGAAAAAGACATTTACCGAGTTTGTTAAGAATTCCGATATTCCTAATATCATCCTAGCTGGTCCCGCAGGGACTGGAAAGACTACAATCGCCAGAGCATTGTGTAATGAATTAGGACTTGACTGTCTGCTCATTAATGCCTCGGAGGAAAGTGGTATCGACACCCTTCGCAATAAAATTAAGCAGTTTGCTTCTTCAATGTCCCTTGATATGGAAAAGAAGTATAAAGTGGTTATTCTCGATGAGGCTGATTATCTAAATGCGCAATCTACACAACCTGCGCTACGAGGATTCATTGAAGAGTTTTCTGGTAACTGCCGATTTATTCTTACGTGTAATTTCAAGAATCGTATTATTGAGCCACTCCATTCTCGATGCACAGTTATTGATTTCAACGAAGTGAAAATCAATGACCCCAAACTGGCTTCGCTCTTTATGAAGCGATTGCAATTCATCTTGAAAGATCAAGGCATTGAATTCAATAATCAGGCTATTGCCAATCTCATTATGAAACATGCTCCAGACTGGCGCCGTGTTATCAATGAGTGTCAACGTTACTCATCGTCTGGCTCACTCTCTCCAGAGATTGTTACTACAGGTGAGAATGAGATCAAGGAGTTGGTGAAGTATCTAAAAGATCGTGACTTTCGACAGATGCGAGCTTGGGCAGCAGCAAACTCTGACATTGATTCTTCGGTAGTCTTTCGACGGATTTATGATTCAGCATATGACATCCTTGAATCTCAATCGATTCCACCCGCGATTCTAATCTTGGCTGACTATCAATATAAAGCGGCATTCGTAAGTGACAGAGAATTGAATATGGTTGCGTGTTTAACAGAACTCATGTCCAGCGCAAAGTGGAAATAATTATATGAGTAAATTATCCCCGTTTGATTTCTTAGGTTCAATCAACGAGAAGAAAGGTTATCTCTTCACTGACTGTCAATCTGATAGCAGTGGAGAGGCAGCCCAATTAGATTCTGTTGATCGTCAATATCCTCCGTTCATGGTGAATCGTGGACTATCATATTTCGTTGATACAGTAATGCTGTCGAATGAGATGAATCAAAGATTCGGTCTTGCAAATAAGATGCAATATGATTTCTTATATCACGGCATTAGAAAGAAGCGCAGGTTCTCTAAATGGCACAAGAAGGAAAAAGATACAAAGGATATTGAATTGATCAAGGAGGCATATTCATATAATCGTGAAAGAGCCGAAGAGGTTTATGACATGATTGATATCAAACAACTTCGCAAAGATATGGATAAGGGTGGTATGAAAAAAAGATAATGTATAAATACATTCATAAGATAAACAAATAATACTATGAATGAAGATGACATTATAAAATGGACACACGATGATATGCTTGAGGTTCTCTTATCAGAGCCTGATGACTTTCTTAAAATTAAAGAAACACTTACACGAATTGGTGTTTCATCAAAGAAGGATCATAATACACTATATCAAAGTTGTCATATATTACATAAACAGGGACGATATTTCATCGTACACTTTAAAGAACTCTTTATGCTTGATGGTAAACCATCGAACTTCACAAGAGATGATTTGAGTCGCAGGAATACAATTACAACACTATTATCCGATTGGGGTTTACTAAATATCGTTGATGAATCAAAGTCTGAAGAGAAGACTACATTAAGGAGCATTAAAATCATTTCCCATCGTGATAAACGTGAGTGGCAGTTAGAATCGAAATATTCGATTGGTAATACTAAAAGCGTTTAATGAAAGCACATTTTAAGACAGATCTAGAAGCAACAATTTCAGGTTACTTTAATGGTAACAAATTCATTCGTACAGTTACACTATTAGAAGATTTGGTATTCTATACAAAGGCAGGTGATTCTATCACTGTTCCTAAGGGTTTTGAGAGTGATGGAGCGAGTGTGCCTAAAGTATTCTGGTCAGCCTTTCCACCATTTGACACATATCTACCTGCCGCGGTCTTACACGATATTCTATGTGTACAAGCTCATGACGATAAGTGTTTATATACCTCTAAGGAAGCAGCTGATATATTCTATGAAGCAATGCGAGTATGTGGAGTTGGAAGAACTAAAGCACGAACGATGTATTATGCAGTCCGTTACTTCGGACCTAAATGGAAATAAACTAAAATCGAACTTTAAATTAATATAAATAACATATATACATGGCTTGGCAAAATATACCTAATAATCCACGTTGGCAATATGACGACGCTCCACTTGACCCAGGTGGTGCAGAAACTGCGCTATGGGCGACTAGCACAAACGGTGTTCGCACAAACGCCGCAGGTGACCAAATCTATGTTAATTGTAGACATAAACTTCTACACTCAACACAAGATTCTTTTCCTAATGAAATAAATAAAACATTTTGGATTGGAGTCGAACCTACTGGTATCATTCTCATTGACGAACTTGACGGCACCGCTGAAGGTACGACGTTGACCGTAGCCGCCACAGGGCGTGCCGCGCGCGATGTTACTAGCTGGCAAAAAGGCGAGAATAGCGCTTGGAAGCTCGGAGTAGGAAATACATGGCTTTTTAATACCAGCAATGTAAATGGTAATACAAGTGATGGTGCTATGGTAAAGATTATTAATCTAAGTGGCCATGGATTGTCAACTGAGAACCAACTTCAGATCAACATGACTTATAGTGCTTGGGATAATATCTCACCCTATGATGATTCTACAGAGATTGAGGTCTACGTTCATGTATGGGGCTTGGTTGACATAAATTCGACCGATGCATCCGGTGTCGCAAACTTACTTTCCCAAAACGGAAATATGTGGGCGGCGACCGACTCCCTCGCCGTGTTCGATATTTATAATTTAGGGAATGGCACCCAATTTACAACCGGCTTCGCCGATGATGGTGGTAAAGGTGTAGCCGCAATCAAATTAACGCCCACGCAAGACACTGGAACTGCAGCTCTTGCCGATGCGGTGGCTTACTCCACTACGATTGATCTCAGCGGATATAGTTTGAACACACTTGCGCAGTATGATTATTTTGTGATCGGCATTGCTAAAAACAGCGACAGCGCATCCGACAGACAGTTTGCGATCCACGACATTAAGGCCATTGCTAGCACAGGTGCATAAGAAGTATAATATAAATAAACTTTTAAGGTAACACGCTGTTACTTTAAATGAGACGCCCTCGGGGTCTCACAACAACATAACCCTGCCTAATAGGAGGAACAATAAATGACACAATACACAATCCCACGTTCGTGGACAATTGGTTTTGATTCTATCTTTGATAGACTTGAAAGCACTCAATCAAACAACTCGACTTATCCGCCTCACAATGTAGTGAAGCACAGCGATACGAGTTTTGAAATCGCACTAGCTGTTGCTGGTTTCAATGACAAAGACCTTGACGTAACACTCGAAAAGAGTATCCTTACGATTGAAGGTGATAATGTATCGCTCAATGGCGATAAAGAATATATCCATAAGGGTATTGCTACACGCAAGTTCAAGAAGCAATTTGATCTTGCTGAGCACATTCGAGTAGAACACGTCAGTATTACTGATGGTATTCTCTCGGTGTATCTTAAAAAAGAGGTACCAGAAGAACTTCAACCGAAGAAGTTTACAATTCTTCAAGCAGCTCCTGGCGATCCAGAGTTCTTGACTGAATAATTATGAGTTTCTCACGATCGTCCTATCCCACCTTTGCGTGGTGATGGCGCTTGAGACTTCTTTAAAGGTCTTTCCCTCTTTCGCCTAAAGTAAAGGGGACACTTTAAACTACACATCAAAACAAACTGTTTCCAAAATGGAAACACCTCAATAACAACACACACACAAAATGAAAACAATTATAATTTACGGTCTACGTAGAAGTGGTAACCATATGTTAATATCAACTCTATTACAGCAATTCAGTAACCCGGTTCATATTAATAATACCACTCTGTCGCATGAGAAATACATGCAATTCAAATCTGTACCCATAACATCAACTCGCGTAGATGGAAAGTATACAGGGTTCGAACAGTCGGATTGTGTGATAATTAGCATGGAAAACAAACCAATAGATCATAAAGAAATTGCCAAGTTTTCAAATGAAGGTGACACACACGTGGTTGTTTTGTTGAGAAACCCTTACAACACTCTGGCTAGTGCATGGAAAGTGTATACCAAGAGAACAAAGTACCCGAGAAAATCGGCAGTGAAAACAATCGCGAATATGTGGCCAGAATATGCAAAAGATATTCTACAGTCTACAGTGGCTGTGCCTGTATTGTATGATATGTATGTTGAATCAATGGACTATGTACGCATGGTGATGACACAATTAGGTATCGATATGAAGCAAGTTGATTTCAATAAAAAAATAAAGTGGCAAATGAGTTCGTTTAATGCACAAGAAAATAAAGCTAGAACACATGGCACTATTAATAACTGCGTATTTAATGACGAGGACGAGTTTATGGAGATCGTAGATAAACAACCAATCCATGATCTATGGAAACAAGTTCTCGTCGCCCACACAAACACAAACCCAAACACAGAAAGACACACACAAAATGAGTGATAAAAACCCATATGAAATCCGCCTTGAAATTCTTCAAATGGCAAAGGATTTATTACTAGATAATTGGAATGCAACTAATTACGCACACCAAGATCACTATAACTCAAAACTCAGCAGAGCCCTGGAAACTGAATCTGAGATTCCAGCTCCTTATGAGCCCCCTCAGTATCCTACTGAAAAAGAGATAATTATCAAAGCACGAGAACTCAATGAGTTCGTGAGCAACGGATAGTATTAAATACAGAAGCCCCTCATCATTTTGATGGGGGGCTTCTTTCATTTTAGTCTTTACAAACCACTATAACTTGATATAATCATATATATGATTTCTGGTTTTTATACATCTATTTCGAAAAGAGGTAACTTTATTATGTATCGTGGCTACGATGATCTTGGAAAAAGAATCCAACAGAAGATCAAATTCAAGCCAACATACTATGCCGAAGCAAAAGACGGCAAAGCAACACATAAGAGCCTTGATGGAATACAGTTGGCTCCGATGACCTTCCCCGATATCAAACAGGCTGGTGAATATGAGAAGATGTATTCTGGTGTGAGAGACTACCGACTCTTCGGTAATTCCAATCATGTAACATCTTTCATTCAGACTCAGTTTCCTGGCGAGATTCGCTTCAAGAAAGAATTCGTGAACATTGGTAGTTTCGATATTGAGACTGAATATGGTAATGGCTTTCCAGACTCGGACAATCCCACAAACAGAATCTTGACTGTTGCATACAAATCATCTAAGGAAGATTTCTATCGCGTGTGGGGTATGAAACCTTACGATGCCGAAGAATCGGAACTCGGTCTCAAAACAGAATACAAACAATTCGACAATGAAGAAGGTATGTTACTCGACTTCATTGACTACTGGTCTGATCCAGAGAACACACCCGATGTGATCACAGGTTGGAATACAGAATTCTTTGATGTACCTTATCTTCTATCTCGTGTGCAAAAGATACTTGGAGAAAGTGTAATGAAAAGATTCTCGCCTTGGGGACAAGTGAGTGAAAATTCTGTCAAGGTGTTTGATAGAGAACAAAAGACATTGAACATCGTTGGTATTCCAAACCTTGATTACATGGCTCTTTTCAAAAAGTTTGCGTATTCATATGGAGCACAAGAGACATACAAATTGGATCATATTGCTCATGTGGTTCTGAATGACCGAAAACTTGATTACAGTGAGATTGGTTCTTTGAGAGATTTGTATGATGCAGATTTCCAGAAGTATGTCGATTACAATATCAAGGATGTCGAGTTGATCGAAAGACTGGAAGAGAAACTTGGATTGATTAATCTGGTGATGACCACTGCTTATCTTGGTGGTGTGAATTATGCACAAACTCTTGGAACTGTTGGTATATGGGACACAATCATTTATCGTAGATTGATGAGATCAAGGACTGTTCCAACCTTACTAAAACTTCAACCATCTGATTACCCTATCTATGGTGCGGATGTGGTAAACTTCGAATGGTCGAATGATAAGATGGAAGGTCATCGAGGAAAAGAAAGACCGATTGCCGGCGGCTATGTGAAAGATGTGAGGAAAGGAATGAGTGAATGGGTAATGTCGTTTGACCTTAACTCTCTATATCCAAACATCATTATCCAAAACAATATGTCGCCCGAGACACTGGTGCCACACTCTCATGTGAACAATGTTTTTCCTAACAGAATCTTAAAAGAAGAATCATTCCCAACAGAGATTGATCTATGTAGGGCAGGCAATGGTTCTGTGTATCGTAAAGACAAGAAAGGAATCATCCCAGAGATCGTTGAAGAACTCTACTCAATGCGTGTCGAGATCAAGGGTAGAATGATTGAAGGAAAGAAAGAATTGGAGAAAGACCCCAAGAACAAATCACTTGTGAGTCAGGTAATGAGAAATGAAACACAGCAGACCGCTGTAAAGATTCTTCTCAACTCTCTCTATGGTGCCATGGCAAACAAGTATTTTCGATACTATGACCCGCAGGTTGCTGAAGGTGTTACTCTTACTGGACAGTGTGTTATTCAATGGGCAGAGAAAGCAGTTAATGAAGAGATACAGAAATTCCTAGGTGAAGAAAAATCCAAAGATCGTGTCATTGCCATTGATACTGATTCTGTCTATATTACCGCAAAAGATGTTGTCGATAAATTCAAGCCAAATAATCCTGTAAACTTCCTTGATGAATTTGGTGATCGTGTGATTGAGCCAGCATTGAACCGAGCATTCGAAAGATTTGCAGATATGTCTAATGCATTTACAAATCGTATGGTTATGAAAAGAGAAGCCATTGCCGATCGTGGCATTTGGACAGCAAAGAAAAGATACATCCTCAATGTCCACAACAATGAAGGTGTGCAATACGCAGAGCCGAAGATCAAGATGATGGGCATCGAAGCAATCAAATCTTCTACACCCCAATTGAATCGCACGGCAATGAAAGAAATCCTTAGGGTGATTATGACAGGTAGTGAAGAAAACACGCAAGAAGCAATTGCACTTTTCAAAGAACATTTCCTAAATTCAAGACCAGAAGAAATTGCATCCCCTCGCAAAGTTTCCGATGTGATCAAGTGGCGGAATCGCGAGACAGTATATGACAAAGGAACACCGATGCATGTGAGGGCTTCTCTTCTTTTCAACCACCATGTAAAGAAGAATGGAATTGACAATAATTATGAACTCATATATAATGGAGATAATATGAAATATATCTACATGAAGACCCCAAACCCTATCCGTGAGAATATCTTTGGCTTCAAAGATACCTTCCCGCATGAATTGAAATTGGAAAAGTATATTGACTATGAATTACAATTCCAAAAAACATTCATTGAGCCTATCAACATGATACTAAAAACACTAAACTGGACTGATGAGAAAGTGGTTTCTCTACAAGACTTCTTTTGCTAATATGATTGAAAAAATATTCATACCAACTGTGTGTCGGGCAGATCGGCAGATTACTTATAACTGTCTTCCAAAGGAATTACAATCTAAGGTAGTATTTGTGGTTCAAGAATGGGAGAGAGATCAGTATCATTATGATGCCGAGTATTTAGTTCTTCCTAAAGAAATTACATTGGATAGTGAGAACCCATTATCAAACACTCGCCGATTAATTTACGAAGCAGGAAAGAATATGCAATACTGTATGTTCGATGATGATTTGACCTTTGTTAGACGCAATTCTAAGTATTGGTCGGGCAATTCTAATATGGAGAAATCAGTGAGAAAATCTAATGAAGATGATGTCAGAGAAATGTTTGATGTGATACAGAATTGGTTAGATGGTGGTCTTACTGTGTGTGGATGCGGAATGCGATCTACACCGCCAAATACAAAACAGTATAATGACAACACTTCTGTAAATGGCACATATTGGTTCAATGGAACACACTTTGCAGATGATTTAGATGATATGCATCTTACTGAAGTTCATACAGCAGAAGATGATTTACTTCTATTAGGGTTACTCACCCGAGGATACACAACCAGACGCAGTTGCGAGTTCTTGTTCGATAATCAAAGTGTTGCTAGTCTAAAAGAAGAGTCAGCGGTCTGGGACAACCTTGAATTTGATAAGGTTCACAATGATCATAAATTCATTCAATCCCTTTACCCAAAATACTTCAAGATTCTGTATGATTCCGAAGGCAAAAGAGAGTCTGGTGGTTATAGAAATTTCGGCAAGAGATCAATCCGTTGGAATAAAGCATATAAAGATTCCCAGAAAAACTCTAATACATTAGATGAATTCCTCAAATAATATTGACAAAATTAACAATATAATATAGTATAATATCATGTCCAATCACAATCCACGTTATCCAATTTATATAATTTCTAAAGGTCGCGCAGATACTCGATTCACATCAAGGTCACTTGATTTGATGAATGTACCTTATCGTGTTGTTATTGAAGAATCGGAATTTGCCGATTACAATAAAAACATTCCCGTTGAAAAGATATTGACCTTGCCAACAGATTTTAGGGAAAACCCTAAATATGCAAAGAGATGTGAAGTCACAGGACACCTCGGTGGATCGATCCCAGCTCGTAATTTTGTTTGGGAACATTCAATCAAAGAAGGACATGAACGGCATTGGATTCTAGATGATAATATTCGTGAATTCTTTCGATTCAATAATAATCGTAGGCGTAGAGTAATGAATGGTGGCACCTTTGCGGCTACAGAGGATTTCGTTGATCGATACAAGAATGTTAAAATGGCTGGCATGAACTATACATATTTTGTTGTTCCATCTGAAGCCACGCACTATAAAAAGCCGTATTACCTAAATTCACGAATCTACAGTTGTATCCTTCTATCGAATGACATTGACTATAGATGGAGAGGTCGATATAATGAAGATACCGATCTATCATTGCGAATTATGAAAGATAAATACTGCACAATGTTATTCAATGCCTTCCTTTGTGGAAAGATCACAACTCTTAGTATGAAGGGTGGTAATACAGAAGAAGTCTACAACTTCAATGCTGATGGAAAGGATTATGATGACCGATATGAGTTTGCAAAATCTCTTCAAGATCAGCATCCAGATGTCACAAGCATCACAAAGAAATTCAATCGATGGCATCATCATGTAGATTATTCTCCATTTAATCAGAAGCCGATTTACAAAGATGATATTATACCAGTTATGGGCAATAACAATTATGGTATGGAATACAGAAAGCCAACTCCAGAAGAAACAGTCGAAATAGAAAAAAATTGGACATGAAAAAGAGCGTAAGAAATACAAATGACACAGAGAATAATATCTTTGATAGATCACAAGGCATTGAAAATACATTTCATGGATGGTGGGGCATGCCTGACTTTTCACATAAAGAATATGCTTATTCCACAGCTGCTTTCGAGTTTGAAACAGATGAAGATTTGCAAGATTTTATAGAAAAGACGAATTTAGAAATAACAGAAAAAACAAAAGCAACATGGTATCCAGATTTTCCATATGGAAAAGATACAGATCATCGTTACTTTGAGGAGGATAAAGTATGAGAGTAATAATGGTTAGATTTACAGATGAAAGTTCTATGATTGAATTTGGCAAGAAGATTGGTATCAATCATTTTGTTCGCAAGAAGAGTTCTTCACTAAGACCAAGAGTAAAAATCAAATACAAAAAGCCACAGCAAAATCTGGACGCATTCTTTGAATAATGTTTGCTCTCACCATATTTAAAAACATATTTGATAACAAGACACATCGGACGATGAAGTTCGATACCCTTGAATCTTTTGAAAAGTTACTTTATGAATTGAGCAGACAACCCGGCTACAAGCCAAAGAAGGGTGAAAGAAAGCCAGGGTCACCATTGATCACACCTTCAACATTCCATAAAGATACAACCAGATCAAATGCTAATGTCATACAATGGAATGGTTGGGCCGCTCTAGATGTCGATGATTACGAAGGCACATTTGAAGAAACGATTGAGAAATTTAAGAAGAATTATTTCATTTGTTATTCATCGGCATCTTCCACAAAAGAGAAGCCAAAGTTTCGGATGGTTCTTCCATTATCCGAGCCTGTCCCAGCAGATAAACTGCGCCACTTTTGGTATGCTCTGAACCACGAGTTCGGTTCTGTCGGAGATGCTCAGACAAAAGATGTAAGCAGAATGTATTATGTCCCTGCTCAATATCCTAATGCGCATAATTTCATATTTACAAACAAAGCAGATAGAATCAATCCTAATGAATTGATGAGCAGACATGAATTTGTGGGTGGATTCAGAAATTCATTCGAAGATAAAATGCCAGATGCAATTCGTGAAAAGATAGCCGAATATAAGAAAACCAAACTAACGAACTCTAATTTCACTTGGGCTTCTTATCGTGATTGCCCATTTGTTAATAAACAACTAGTTCTTGAATATAGGAATATATCGGACTCTGGTTGGTACCATAAGATGTTTCAGATTATGGTTTCTATTTCATCTAGGGCAATGAGATCACAGTATCCGATCACACCCGAAGAAGTCTCGAAACTCTGTAAAGAGATAGATAATGATACTGGGGGATGGTATAAGAGTCGCCCTCTGAATCTCGAAGCCGCTAGAGCTATTGATTTTTCATTGAAAAGTATCTAAGTCATTGATAGTCAAAGGATTATCAATTTTTTGGAACACTGTTGCCAAGAATCGTAAGTCATTGATAATCAGTGATTTACGACCATTGACAGTACGGCGATTTTGTGATATAATATTTATATAAGATTGAGAAGAAATATTATGAAAATACCAAAAAACACCAAACGCATTATCCACAATCCTTACGGATCAAAATTTACCTCTACTGACACCGAGACTGGCGTCACAGTAGAGATCAAGGAAGCTACTGCAAAAGCCTTCGCGAAATTCACCTATGGTGTGTTTATCACACCTCGTGCTGAAGCCAGACTCAAGTCAGTTTCAGTTAGTGCTGAGATTTTCCCTGGCACTACTGCTGCCCTCGCCGCACTCTAATCCACGAAAGGAAATTTACATTATGAATACACGAACATCAAACTCATACGTTAGGACAGTAGACCATCACAGCGAAAAGGGTAAAGCGTTTATCGCCGGTCTTAGAAAATACGTAAAGGCTGAAGACGAATACATCGGAGGTCTTAGCCGCCGTGTGTGCCTTAAAGGTCGCATGGGTAAAAACAATCCAAACGCGCATAAGTACTCTGTGAAGAATCCACCAAACGTTTGGTCTGGCTCACACTCTCATCAAACAATTAAACTCGCTGACGCGGCTAAAGCTGATCTCTACATCTACGATCGCTAATCTATAAAATATATTATGAAAATTACTAAAGAAATGGAAACCGCACTCGACCGAGTGCTAAAAGAAATCGTTGTTAATTACAACAGATTTATGAACGGAGATGATGAATCCTCCACCGAAATGAGAGAAGAGTTCGCAAAAGGTCTCAAATATGATATCGGCAATAAGTATATCAAAATCATCAAAGGTGGATCGGTTCACTCATTCATTGTTAATACTGATGCTGATAAGAAGTTTGCTTATGGAGATATTTTAAAAGCAGCTAGTTGGGCATCTCCAGCTCGAAACAAAGCCCGCGGAAGTGTATTCAATGAGTCTGATATTAAAACACGACTCTGCTGGACTGGAGTGAATTACTAATATGCCTACATATATTAAAACATACGACCTCTCAAAGGTTTGGCCTCCTAGTGATGCTTTAAGATTTTGTTCTCGAAATAATTTTAATGTTTATCGAAAAGCAGATGATCATCCTCACGGCGGACAAATCTTGACTGAACTGAAAAAATGTTTGAAAGAAGATCACGGCTACCTTATTATGGGTCATGATGGTGTGAAATGGACTGGATGGGCTCTAGCTTACAAAGATGAAGGAATAAAAATGTTTCAAGCCTATGTCCCACCTCGCCAACGAAGAAAAGGTATAGGTTCTCGATTATTGAAAAAGGCATGTTCTATATTAGGACGAGTAGAAGTTTATGATATTAATACATCCAACAAATTTTTCAAGGCTAATGGGCTGACTAGAGGTGAAGCAATCACAGGAAACAAATTAAAGAAAAGAATATAATATGACAGCGAAAGAACGAATGAAAGCATGGGAAAACTTAAGCGATCCTAAGCCAGACTGGGAAACATTCAAACGAATGATGAGTGTGCTTAACAATAACCCTTTAGTCGTACGAACACTGTGGCTAAAGAAGAACTCTCAATCTAAAGTGACGATCACACAATAATTATGAAAGACCCACATAAAGCAGAAGAAGCATTAGGCATGATACTTATCACGCTCTTTGGAGTGTGTATAGTTGGTTTAATAGTAGCAACAATTGGAGCAATTGCATCGGCATGACTGATTTACCTTTAGAGTTACAACAAAAATATCTAAACAAATTAACAGATTAAATAACAATATGGAAGATAGAGATACAAAAGAAGTATATGATAACATTTGCGTTGTCACGAGAGAAGATATTAATGTGGATGTTCCTGGTGAAGTCCTCAATTTTCGACCCAATGAATTCCTAAAGGTTGTGATTGGCAAATCAGTGGCTCTTAATCTACAATATGAACCCTCGCAGGGTGTGTATATTGGAGAGAAGTCAAAGATGCCATTCTTCTCAAAAGGACCAAAGAAATTAAAATAAGTATTTACATCCAAGTATAAACAGTATATAATAACATAATGAACTACGAACAACTGGAAGAAAAAGTAAATCAGTGGGCAGCCGATAAAGGTATTCTCGGAAAGGCTACCGCACTCACACAACTTGGTAAAACCCAAGAAGAGCTGGATGAAACTCGCCAAGCTCTTCTTGCTTTGGAATTTGCTGAAGATGATCATGATAAACAAGTGAAAAGATCTGAAGCATTGGCTGAGGTTGAAGATGGTATTGGCGATATGCTAGTTACTATCATCATCTGCGCTAAGTTGGCAGGACTCAATTCAGTTGAATGTCTGGAAGCAGCTTATAATGTGATTAAGACTCGCACAGGTAAGATGGAGAATGGTGTCTTTGTTAAAGATGCTTAAGCACAATAATATATAATACTATGTCACTACTAGAAAAACTAAAAAAATCAAGCCGCACAGCCGGCGCAGAGATTCTCTCTGAATCAAAGTTCTTTTCCGAAAAGGAAATGACTACAACATCGGTGCCGATGATTAACGTCGCACTCTCTGGTTCCACTAAAGGTGGTATCTCTTCAGGTCTAACAGTGTTAGCTGGACCAAGTAAGCACTTCAAAACATCGTTTGCCCTTTTAATGGCAGGTGCTTATATGAAGAAGCATAAGGATGCAGTTCTCATGTTCTATGATTCGGAGTTTGGTTCACCACAATCGTACTTTGAGAGTTTCGGTATTGACACATCTCGTGTACTACATACACCTGTTACCAATATTGAAGAACTCAAATTCGATCTTGTTCATCAGCTTACTGAAATTGATCGTAAGGATAGAGTGATGGTGGTGATTGATTCTATTGGTAATATTGCATCGAAGAAAGAAATTGATGATGCTGAGAATATGAAATCAGTTGCTGATATGACCCGAGCAAAAGCTCTTAAAGGTCTATTCCGCATGATTACACCATTCTTGACTCTTAAAGATATTCCTCTATTGGCAGTCAATCACACGTATCAAACACAAGAGATGTTCTCAAAGGCAGTTGTGTCTGGTGGAACTGGTGTAATGTACAGTGCAAACGATGTGTGGATCATCGGTCGCCGCCAAGATAAGACAGGTACCGAAGTGCAGGGCTATCACTTCATTATTAATATTGAGAAGTCTCGCTTTGTGAAGGAGAAGTCTAAGATTCCAATTAGTGTAAGTTGGGACGGAGGTATCGAGAAGTGGTCGGGCCTATTGGATCTTGCTCTTGAAACAGGTTATGTCGTTAAACCTAAGAATGGTTGGTATATGGCAATGAATCCTGCGACAAAGGAAGAATTGAGTGGAAACCTTCGTGCTGCACAAACAATGACTGAAGAGTTTTGGACAAATATCTTTGATAAGACAGACTTTGAAAAGGCTATTGAGAAACGATATAAGGTTGCTCATGTTTCTATGCTTGAAGAACTTCGCACTAAAGATGAAACACTTACAAAGGAGGTTGTTGAAGATGAAGATTCCTAAGTACACAATGGTTGAAAAAGAAGACGTAGATTACTTCGGCTTCAAGATTAAAGAGGGAGAATATAAGGATGTTGTATATTTCTATGGTGAAGTAAAGATCGAGGAAAATGAAGAAGAGGACAACGCAGTCCTCAACTTCAATTATAAGATTGACAATGGGAATGAACAGTATAGTATAGAACAATTAGAAGACTCTGTTAAGTTCAATGACTTAATGGGTGATATCCTAGCAACCATATTAGATACCAAAAATACAGAGGATGACAAAGGACTTACAGACGATAATTCTTAATAACTTAATATACAATGAAAACTTCACAAGAAAATCATTACCCCACTTAAAGGTTGAATACTTTGAGAAGTTTAATGCACCTGTATATAAGTTAATATTATCTTTTATAAGTACATACAATAAACTGCCTAATTCTGCGGCTCTAGAGATAGAGTTTCAGAATTCGGATCATGTTTCTCGAAATGATGCGAATGAGGTCCTATCCCTCATTCGAGCGCTGGACAAAGAAGAGAAGGTTGATGACACGTGGCTGACTGACTCAACCGAGAAGTGGTGTAAAGATCGCGCCGTTTATCTTGCTATCATGGAATCCATTGAGATCATTGATGGTAAGAATAGTGATAAATCTGAAGGTGCCATCCCCGAAATCCTATCTGATGCACTTGGTGTTTCGTTTGATTCAAACGTTGGACACGATTATATCGAAAACTCTGATGAGCGATTTGCTTTCTACCATAAGAAAGAAAACAAGATGCCATTTGATATTGAGATGCTCAACACCATTACAAAGGGAGGTGTTGGTCGAAAGACACTGAACATCATTCTTGCTGGTACAGGTGTTGGTAAGAGTTTGGCGATGTGCCACTTCGCCGCCGCTGCTCTTACCGAGGGCCAGAGTGTCCTCTACATCACATTGGAAATGGCGGAAGAGAAGATCGCTGAACGTATCGATGCAAACTTATTTGATATTGATATTGGAGATATTGAGAATATGCCCAAGGAGTTGTTTGATACCAAGGTGAAAAAGATTCAATCTAAGACTCAAGGAAAGTTAATCGTTAAGGAATATCCGACTGCTGTGGCGCATGCTGGACACTTCCGTGCTCTTCTAGAAGAGTTAAAGATGAAGAAAGATTTCAAACCTGATGTCATCTTCATTGATTATCTTAACATCGCAGCATCTTCACGAATGAAAGGTCTCGGAGGTTCAATCAACTCATACTCATATGTCAAGGCTATTGCCGAAGAACTTCGAGGCATCGCTGTTGAATTCAACGTACCAATCTGGTCTGCAACTCAGGTTACACGAACAGGATTCGGTAATTCTGATGTTGAGATTACAGATACTTCAGAATCATTCGGCTTGCCAGCAACTTGTGATTTAATGATCGCACTAATCTCAACAGAACAGCTTGAAGGTATGAATCAACTCATGGTGAAACAACTTAAGAATCGATATAATGACCCAACACAAAATAAAAGATTCGTTGTTGGAATTGATCGAGCCAAGATGAGATTGTATGATGTTGAAACTTCGGCTCAGAATCTATCAGGTGATGGATCATCTAATTCCACATCCACACAGTCTGATACAGACTTCTCAACATTCAAGATTTAATATGATTACAATATCGATAAGCGGTTCGACTAAGTCTGTGAGAGAGGAGATTGAGAGTGCCTTCTTCTTCTATGTTAATAGACTTATGCCAAGACTGAAAACACTTGAAGTGGATGTAAAGTTCATAAGAAACTTGGCTGGAAAGGAATGTCTTTACGGCGACTGTACATGGAATGATAAAAACCATCAGCCAAGGGATTTTACGATCAGACTTGATTCTGCGATAGATCTAGATTCGATTCACGATACCTTTGCTCATGAAATGATTCATGTGAAACAGTATGTGAGGGGTGAGCTAGTTGATTTGATTCGAACTCCAACTACCTGTAAATGGATGGGAGAAACAGTTGATTGGACTAAATTAGAGGATAATGAGCCTTGGGAAATAGAGACATATGAGAGATCAAATATCTTATATGAAGAGTGGAAATGTTATAAATAGTATAAACAAAACACTAACAATAATTTATGGGATATATGCAATCATTTAAAGAGTTTATAGTCGAGGCTGTAGGATTAACACCTTCGGAGTTGAAAAAAGCGGCCACAGCTGGGCCATATAAGAATCAAGAGCGGACTGATATCCTTGCGGATCTTATCAAAAAACAAACACCATTGGAACTCATTAAGGGTAAGGATATCATCATTGCCAATGTTCCAGAGACATTGGAGAAGATCGCACAGTTTAAAAAGGATGGCAAAACCTTTGAAATGACGGGTGTTAATGGTCGCACCATTAAATCTTCCATGCTGAATAAATCAAAATATTTTGGTGGCGGCGCAGGGGCAGGTGGTGGAACAAAGCAGACAGCAATTGGTGAATCTGCACAATGTGTATGGATGGCTGCCATGTTGGAAATTGGATCTGCAATGCCAATTGATAGTTTCACTGATAAAGTTCTTACTAAAGCATTTAAGTCTGTAAGTGTCGGAAAAACAAGTCTCAAAGAAATCCTTGCTATTGATGATAGTTGGAAAATGTCATCTTATCTAACTGCGCAGTATGCTATGGACAAGGGAATCATTGAAAGAGGTATGATTTTTCATAGAGATGATAAACTCATGAAGGCGATTTATTCCGCTAAAGACACTGCGTTTAAGAATAACGGGTTTAAACCACTTAAGGACGATAAGTGGAATCCTGGCGATATTTGGGCTGAAGAAAAGGGTTTCAATATCAAGGAACTTGATACATCTAGCTTAGAGGGCCTCAATAATGATATTTTAGATCTATATCTTCAACAAAGACTAGTTGGTATTTCATTGAAAAAGGTATCCAGGGCTGTTACCAGTGTTGAGAAGAATGTTGAGAGACCACCACTAACAAGTGATCATAAATTTTCTGCGGGGCGTATCAAGTCTGTATCAAAAGGTGAATGGTATACAACCAAATCTAACTTTATAGACTTTCAAGGTGGCTGGATGTCATTGAGTGCAAACAAGGCCTTTGGCTCACACAAAGTGGAGATTAAAGGTAAAGGTGCCCGCGGCGGTGGTGCATCTTGGGGAGTAATTCAAGATGCGGCTCAACGAGTCTATGGAGGTAAGAAACTACCTAAGAATTCTGATATGGCCAAGGAGGCCAAGTTGATCGTGGCTGGTGATAAAAAGGCTGTCAATAAATTCACGTCGATGCTCCAGAAGTTTGATAAGACAATTTCATCTGAACAGGTCGTTGAAGAGCTTGGAAAAATGAAAAGTAAGGCAGCTGCAGTGTGGCTTCATGGAAAACTTGGTGGATTACACATTCTCAATTTGATCCACCAAGGTGGCACAAAGGCGGATCAGTTTGTTACACAGATTGTTAATTACGCAGGTAGTTCAACATCAGATTCTAGTGCATACATAAAGTTAACCGAAAAATAATGAGTCAATTGGAAACAGCCCTACGATTCCACAGAGAGAATCAAATCCCATTAGCACATAACATTTTCCGACCACACTCGGAGAATTACTATAAGTTATTTGAATATGCTAGACATATGAAAGAATCTGCATTAAATCCATTGAATGAGTTTGATGAATATCTTTTATCAACAGATATCGGCAAACTTGCAATGTATGAAGGTGTGGAAGTGCCTTTAGATCATCCATTGATTGAAGCAGAATATAAAGGTGATGAAGTCGAATTGAATAAACCAAAACGTGGCGGTAAAAAGAAGTTCTACGTTTATGTTAAGAATGATAAAGGTAATGTAATCAAGGTTCAATTCGGGGATACATCAGGTCTTAAAGCTAAGATTGATGATCCCGAAGCAAGAAAATCTTTCGCCGCTCGACACAACTGTGCAGCAAAGAAAGATAAAACAAAAGCTGGCTACTGGTCATGCAATCTCCCACGATATGCCGCAGAACTTGGTTTAAAAGGCGGCGGCAACTTTTTTTGGTAATATGAGTAAACCATACACAGATAAAACAGAAGGCAAACTAAAGATTCGTACATTTGAATCTAACATTGAATCGGATGAATTGGTTTGGCACCGTGATCGAGCAGATCGTGTTATTACAGTGCTAGAAGGTGATGGATGGATGTTTCAAATGGATAATGAAGTTCCTCAACTATTAGAGGCTGGAGATATTCTTAATGTATCCAAAATGGCTTATCATAGAATCTATAAGGCAGGAACAACGCCACTCAAAATCAAAATAGATGAATCAATGAAAACATTTAAAACATTTTGTGAAGAGACTGAATTAGAAGAAGGGTATGCTATCGATACTACACGTTGGCAATTCTCACATAAAGGACAGAGTCCCAAAGGAGAAGGAAACTGGGCATTTGATTACAGCGCATCAATCATTGGCGGAGGCGCAGCTTCGTTGGATCAAGATACGTTTTTCGCAAAATCACAATCAACATATAAGGATGCACTAAAACAGTTGACCAAATTCTTGAAAAGAAATTTAAGAGTTAAACCCAAAGATATTAAGATCAAACTTGCTCCATAATGAAAACATTTAAAACATATCTATCCGAAGCTTCCAAAGCCGGTAAGAATACTCACATGCAACATCTTGAGGATGCAGTCATCTATGGCGGTGTCAAAGGAACGAGAGAAGCGATCTTTGCTCTCCGCTCTTTAAGAGATATGCTAGCAGGAAATAGTAATTCTTCAACTGATGTAACAGTCAAATGGGATGGAGCACCTGCAGTTTTTGCTGGCATCGATCCAGAAGATGGTCAATTCTTTGTTGCTAAGAAAGGAATCTTTAATGCAAATCCTAAGGTATATAAGTCAGAAGCTGAAGTACGGAATGACACATCTGGCGATCTTGCAGAAAAGTTAGTGATTGCATTCAATGAGTTGAAGGATCTTGGTATTAAAAATGTAATTCAAGGTGATATCATGTTTACTAAAGGTGACTTAGGTAATGAATCGATCGATGGTGAGAAGTATATTACCTTTCAACCTAACACTATTGTTTATGCGGTACCTGCAAAATCAGCACTCGCCAAAACAATACAAAAGGCAAATCTCGGAGTTGTATGGCATACTACATATACAGGAAAAGACTTTGAATCAATGAAAGCATCCTTTAAGGTTGATTTAAAAGGCCTCAAAAAGAAAGCTTCTGTCTGGTATCAAGATGCTAACTTCAGAGATATTTCAGGTAAGGCGACTCTATCAGCGATTGAAACAGAACAAGTATCTAAAGCACTTGCTAAAGCTGGTAAGATATTCCAACAGATCGCAAGTTCAACTCTTAAAGAAGTTGAATCTAATCAAGCTCTTGCAATAAAACTTGAGACATTCAATAACACCCTTGTTCGTAAAGGACAACGTATTGGAAATACGACTAAGCACGTTCAAGATCTTATCACATGGTTTGATGAGAAGTTTAAGAAGGAGTATGAAAAACGTTCAAGCGAAAAGGGTAAAGCGAGTGTTACAGCAAAGCATGAAGAGGAAATGAAGTTCTTCTCGAAAGAGAATAAGAAAAACCTTGATCTAATGTACCAATTGCAAAATGCGATTGTTGACGCTAAGTTGCTTATTATAAGTAAACTAGATCAAGTGAAACAACTTGATACATTCATTCGCACTAAGAACGGATTTAAGGTTACTGGATCTGAAGGCTTTGTTGCAATCGATAGAGCAAAGAGTGGTGCAGTGAAGCTGGTTGATCGCTTAGAATTCTCGACTAATAACTTCTCACCTGATACAATCAAGGGTTGGGAGAGATAAGTGTATAAATAATAGTCTAGGTAAAGATTTAATTAAAGAATGGAAAAGATAACTATGATCAAAGGATTTAAACAGTTTAATGAAGAGAAGTCAAAGTCAGTTGTGTTTACTTTTGGTAGATTCAATCCACCGACTACTGGGCATGAGAAACTTCTAATTAAAGTTGCATCATTGGCCATTGGAAATGACTATAAGATATTTGCTTCACAAACAAATAATCCAAAGAAAGACCCTCTTCAATATAAGGAGAAGGTAATGCTGATGCGCAAGATGTTTCCGAAACATGGAAGAAACATTGTCCTTGAACCAAATGTGAAAAACGCAATTGATGCTCTTGTTTATCTTTATGATCGAGGCTACACGAAAGCGACAATGGTTGTTGGTGCTGATAGAATTTCCGATTTTAAGACACTGTTGAATAAGTATAATGGTGTTAAAGCCCGCCACGGCTTTTATGAGTTTACAGATGGTATCTCAATCGTATCTGCGGGTGATCGTGATCCAGATGCTGATGATGTTTCTGGAATGTCTGCCTCTAAAATGAGAGCAGCTGCAATCGCAGGAGACTTTCAATCCTTTGCAAATGGTCTTCCAAAGTCATTTGGAGATAAGTTAGGTGTATTCAATCTTCTTCGGAAGAGAATGGGCCTAAAAGAGATGAACAACTTCCGCAAACATGTTGAATTAAAGACCACAGATATTCGTGAAAGATATATCGCCGAAGAGGTGTTCCTTGTTGGTGATAGATTCTTAAATCTAAATGGAGAGATTCTAACTGTCACCGAAAGACGTACAAACTTCATCGTTGGTTCGGATGATAAGAAATACTTCCTCAATAAGATTGTTGAGATGAAAGACGAGACCACCATCACTGAAACATCAAGAGTGACCAAACATATAAAGAGTTTTAAAGATATCCTTGGAGAAAAAGTTGAATATATGTCAATGAGTCAACTCCAAAAGATGTTGAAAAAGGAATATGGATTAAGGGCTAAAGATCTTAAGATGGTGAAAATTAAGGGTGGATTATCCATTCAAACACCAAGTGGTCAAGAACTCGAAAGATATAATCATGTACCAAAACTGGGATATACAATATCTGAGGCAAAAGATTGTTGGGATGGTTACGAAAAGGTGCCAGGCATTGCCCGCGGCAAAAGGGGCTCGTGTGTGAAGAAAGAAGACGACGCAGTTGAAGAGGGTGTTGATGATCCAGCAATCTTCAAAGCAGTATTCCTTGCTGGCGGACCAGGATCTGGTAAATCATTCACTGTTGGTAAGACTGGTCTCACAGCCCTTGGATTCAAGGTTGTTAATTCGGATGATAAGTTTGAAGCAGCTTTAAAGAAAGCAGATCTTGAACCAACACCAGATAATATCTTTAGTCCAAAAGGTCAAAAACTTCGTGGAAGAGCCAAAGAATTGACAGCAAAACAAAGAGATCTTTATATCGATGGCCGCCTCGGCTTGGTGATTGATGGAACTGGTAAGAACTTCGCCAAGATTAAAAAGCAGTCTGAGTTACTTAAAGCAATTGGTTATGATGTAGCAATGATCTTTGTTAATACTGATAAAGATACTGCACTAATCAGAAATAGAAAACGTTCTAGAAGTCTTCCTGATGCCGAAGTCGAAACCATGTGGAAAGAGGTTCAGAATAACCTCGGTAAATTCCAATCGATGTTTGGTTCCAACTTTGTCATTGTTGATAACTCTGAGGGTGCAAACATTGAGAAGGCAACCACATCTGCATATAAGAAGATGGCTAAGTTCGCTAAGGATTCTCCTAAGAATAACATCGCTAAGAAGTGGATTTCAAAACAACTCGGAGAAGCGACATGGAGATCGGAAGGTCATTATACAGCAGACGGCAAAGAATGGACTGGTGATCAACACCAAACTGACGGTCAAGTAATGACAGGCAAGGTTCATACCGATGATAGCGTAAATTTATATCACTTCAAAGAACTATCACCAGAAGTGAGAAAGAAAATTTCAGCAACATTTAAACAATATAAATAGTTAGTAATAGCAAAACAAACAGAATTAAAGATAGTATAGAAGAAAGAAGTGGGTATAAAACAACTTTATTATAAATACATAAAGAATACTCCAAATCAAAAACTTAATGGGAAAACTATGAAAAGAGAAAAATTTATACCTGAAACCGTCATCGATGAAGATGTCCCAGCCTTTATGGGTGCTCTGGCTCAAGCGGCTAAAGCTGGCAAGAAAGAATTTAAATTCGGGGAGAAGACATATAAGGTCAACTTGAAGAAGGATGTGGCTGATAAGATCACAAAGAATATGGATGAGAAAACAGATTTTGAAGAGGGGAATGAATTCACATCAGCAGCTGCTAAAGCAAAGCTTGCTGGCAAAGATGAATTTGAATTCGAAGGCAAAACATATCCAGTAGAGATCGATCAAGATGCTGCTGAAAAGATTCTTGGTAAGAAGGAATCAGTTGAACTTGAAAGAACAAATATTCTAACACCTGATGAGTATGATGAGGTTTCAAACTTTAAAAACTTCAATAAGAAGGATTGGAAATGGAACGCAATTCAAAAGAAGTTCGTTCGTAAGGTAAAGGTTAAGGAATCCACAGATGTTGATCAACTTACCGATGCTCTTTCTGAAGCAACAGCCTCAGACTATGCCAAACTTTCAGATACAGATTTAAAGGATCTACTTGCAATCTTCAGAAAAGTGGGTAACACTGCAGCCAAGCCGATCATCAAAGCCATCCGAACCGAGATGCAGAGAAGATCTCTCAAGGAAGAGATTGAGCTTGAAGAAGCGGTTAGACCATTCAAGGAGCTTGAAAAAGCTTGGATCAGAGCAAAGGATAATGATAAGAAGAGAGAAAAGCTCATTAAGAAGCATAATCTCAAACCAATCATTTCTAATGTGAGACCAGGCGCTATTAAACTCGGTCCTCTTAATAGTCTTAATGCAAAGGGTAAACAAGAATTCACAATGGTAGGATTAGATGCTGACGGCGAGTTAATCTTCGTTAGTAATAATCCATTGAGAATTCACTATCCAAGTAATGTTAAGGATCGCCCATCAGGTGAGGAGATGAAAGAGTCTGTTTCACTTAAGAGCCTCCGCATTCGCCGTGCAGTTGAGCTGTCTGTAAATGAATCAATTTCAGAAAGACTTGATGCTTTCATTACTGAGTCGAACATTGATGCTACTTGGAGTCCAAGTAAAATAAAAAATGCATACAAGAAGTATATCATTGAAGCAGATTATCAACTCTATCATCCCACATTTACAGCCGCTGCTAAGGCTGCCTCAGATCTTGCTAAGAAGAAAGGCTTTGAGGTTGATGAAGATGATTGGTTCAACCAAGTTTCAACTGGACCTAAAAAGCCAGGTAAAGGCAAGACTAACCGATATGTCGTTAAGGTTACCAAGAAAGGTAAAGAAACAAAGAAAAGACTTGCTTTCCAAGTCTATGGTATGGATTCTGGCAAGTATGAACTGAATGCTTATGTTGAATCTACGCAGATTCAAGAAGTTAATGAATCAACCATGGATAAGGTTAATGCAATTGTATCAGATAAACAAGCCGCAAAGATCGGTGGAAAGATGATTGATATGCAGACCGCTTCTGCAATTGTGCAGGTTTACAGTAAGGTAAATGCCGCAACCAAGAAGAAGATGGAAAACGAAAAGATTGAGAAGCTTGTTAGTATCGCTCAGAGAGTGATGGCTAAAGAATCTACTAATCTTGAAGAAGCTAGTGCAACAGTCGCGATGGTTCTTAAGGCTCTAAGACTCAAAGGAGGAAAGGATGCCGACGCATTGATTAAGAAGATGAAAGATCTTGATTTAGAATCGAAAGTATCTAAGGCTCATGCAGATGCAGCTAAGAAGATCTTAAAAGGACAGATCACCAAGTTTGTAAAGGAATCTGATAAAGAACTTGATATTAAATCTTTAAAGGATTTGATTAAGAACCCATCACCTAAGATGATCAAGCAATACGGCGGAAAAGATAAGTATATCAAGATGCTAAAATCCAAGTTGGCTAAACTTGAATCGATTAAAGAAAATATAGGTGTAGAAGATGGTCGCCGCGTCATTGTTAAGGCTTTAACAAAACCGGCTGCATTAAGACTTCAGAAGAAATTGAGAAACAAATTCAATTCATATGATTTCAATATTGATAAATCTGGTCTTAGTATTATCGTTCCAAATGAAAAACCTATCACCCGTTTCATTAATAAACAACCCGAAGTAGACACAATTGGTGAATAACAATCAAAATAGATTTAAAATGGGAATATGGATGACATGAACGCAAACGAAAAAACGCGACTAGACAGAATTGAAGAAAAGATCGATAAGATGGCAGATGCTATCATTGCTTTGGCCAGAGCCGAAGAAAAGATCTCAGCTCAAGAAGAATCAACTAGAATTATCCTCAAGAGAATGGTCGATCAAGATGACCGCTTAAGACTGATTGAACGCGATCTATCTCACGTCGAAGATACAACTAGAACCATAAAGTCAGTCGTATGGACTATCACGACAGCAATCATTGGATCTATCGTCGCGGCATTCGTTTGGATGTTTGATATCCCATCAAATTAGACTGTCTTCTAAGCAACCATTAATATGAATATTATAGAAAAGACATTAAGTAACTTAAGTGAGAAACCACTTTCAGTCTCGGCCCGAAGAGCCCGCGGCAGAATGATGAAACGACTCGCACCTAAACTTGCAATGAAGAGAGCCAAAGCTCTGAAGAAGAAGGCTTCTCCAGAGAAATTGGCTTTGAGGGCTAAGAAGGCTGCTAAAGACATTATTCGAGGTAAGATCTTAAAAGATAAGAAATATAATGATCTAGCTCCAGCACAAAAGATTAATGTAGATAAGCAAGTTGAGAAGAAGACCGCCGCAATCGCTAAGATTGCCAAGAAACTTCTACCTTCGATAAAAAAGGCAGAAAAGGAAAGACTCGCAGCAATGAATGCCAAGGAGGAATCTATTAAAGAAGTACAACAACCTACTCCAAAAGCCGCTTATGATTTCAAGGATATACACACCATTGAAATTTATGATTAATACTCAGAGATAACTTAAATTTAATATAAATACATTTTTAACTAAAACAACTATGAACTTTCAGGATACATCAAAATCATTAATGGATGCGGTAGCAAAGATACTGGCGCCAGTAACTACAGAAGAAGTCGAAGTTTCTGCTGCAGAAACCACAGAAGAAGTGGTTCTCACAGAGGCGATCAAAGTCAAAACTCATAAGGGTATGTACTCTATTAAAAAAGGTGAAGAATCTTTGAAATCTTGGGTCGAAAAGATTGTGATCATGAGTGATGATGTAAAGAAGAGTCAACGCAAGACCATTACACAAAACATTGTTAAAGCAATTGAGTCTGGTAAGATCAAGAATGCTGATCTAACACAAGATCTTGGTGCTCTCATTGGTGTGAAGTCTGGCGCACATCGAGCACCAGGTGTAATTGTAAAAGCAGAACTGAAAAGGCTTGGACTACTTGAATCTGCTGATCTTGAAGAAGCATCTAACGCAGATCTGAAGAAAGTTCTTGCTACTACAAGAAAACTTGGCGCTATAGTAAAAGGAAACACCGCAGATTTTGGTCAAGGTGCAGTAATTGATTTTTCTATCGAAAAAGGTAAAATCAAATTTGATGGTGGTTTATCATCAGGTGTTGAATATTACAATAATGCTAAAGACGCAATTAGCGCATTGATGATTGGAGTTGATGAAGCAACAGACCTTGAAGAAGCTATTGTTTATCGTGATATTCGCCACGCAATTGAGTTACTGAGGACCACGCCCGGCGCTACTAAGTTCAGAGATTCACTCATGAAGAAAGATCAAGATGCTAAGATTTCTTCAAGTGATCTTAAAAAAGCCAAGGAAATATTCGCTAATATGAGCACTATCGATTCGGCTAACGTTGAGAAAAAGAGAAAGGATAGATATTTCCCTAGATTCGGAGTTAAAGCTCTTGAAGAATCTACTGATCTTGAAGAAGGTTCATTTGATAAACTAGAAAAGAAACTTGGTCGTATAAATCCAGACACCTTAGGCGATGTTCTCAAAGGAAAGATTAAATTGAATTCTGCCGAGCAAAAAGAGTTTGATGCATTTATGAAAGGCGCTAGAAAGATGTTTGCTCCCGCGGAAGAAACAGATCTTGAAGAAGCAATCAAATGGTGGACAGTTACTATCACTAAGAAAGCTGGTAAACTCTTCAAGGGTCAAACAGTTGATGTGAAAGCTAGCAACAGTGCACAGGCTATCAAGAAAGGTCTGAAGCAAATGAAAGCCGATCCAATGACAGTTCCAAGCGGGAGTGTTGATGCAGTCTTGGGAGAATCATCGAAGTAGATTCTACAAAACATTTAAAACCACTCACAATAACAAATAAAGAATATAAGCCATGATTAAGAGAAAAAAATCTAAAAAAGCAATCGAATCTACAATCGAAGAAATTCAAGAGGATGTTGTCGTAGTTGAAGAAGCGGCGGAAGTTAAAGCTCCAAAGAAAAAGGCCACTAAGGTCAAAAAGGAAGTTATTCAGCCTGAAAGTAACAAACCTCAATCATTTCGCTCTCTAAGAGAAGCTAAAAAATATGCTAAAGAGAATGGCGGAAAAGTGGTAGAAAAAGGTAGATTTTACGTTCGTTAAAGTTCATAAATAGAACATGAGGATATTTAATGAACTAAACAATGCGAACTTTGAACTATATGCGGCTAAACATTACCGAAATCCAGCCTGCCTATCCATTGAGGATTTCAAAGAAGATGTTGTAAGATTCAAATATGTTAATAGATTGTTGAAGAAGTATGAAGCAAGTGGGATGATATCCGAGAGACTTATATTAAATCACTTAATAACAATATATAATGTGTTTGATATCGAAGCCGCGACAAGAATGATCTTCTATCGTGTATCGGCAAGTCATTGGCCAACTATCAAAACATTCCTAATATACTTAAACTATCTGGAACCAGATCATAAAAGAGACGTTGTCATAGACTTATATGTGGCAAAGAAATTACAATCTTTATAAACTATACTATGTCGATATTAAAAGCAGCTGACTTCTTCTACTCATTAAGATTTCTAAGACTATTAACTATGCCTTGGAAGAAGACCGCTGCGTATAAAGAGGGTGTGATCGATGATGATGGTAATAAACTGAAGAAGCCAGAAACTGCCGATGAGAAAAAGGCTTATACATCATTCCATAAGCTGGTCTTTAACATCCGCCGCTTATTGGGAAAACTCCCCTTGGGTAAGAGCACAATAGCTAGATATGGTGCAGCCTTATATCTCATTAAAGAACATGCAGATATTTCAGATAAAAAGCTCGCAGGGATGTTGAGTGAGATGATAGGTGACACAGTTGAAGATGATTACCTTGCCGAATCAACAGATTGGTTCCTCACAGAAGATTTAAATAAAATTCGTGAAGGTACTTATGTTTTAACAAAGGATCTGCCATTAAGAAATGGAGAACTTTTAGCCAAAACTAATACAACTGTTATGGTTGAGGAGCATGAACCAATTGGTGAAGTCTTTGGGATCAAAGTCTATAAAGGCCATCATGTGAAAACCAAGCAAAGTATATATATTACACAAGCCGATATAACATTCTAAATATGAAAAATTTAATTAACAGTAGTAAAGACATTCTAAATATGAAAAATTTAATTAACAGTAGTAAAGACATTCTTGAAGGAGAAAACCTGAAAGAAGAACAATTCATGAGACTGGATTCAAAATCAATCAAAGTTGATATGTTTACAGCAGCAAGAGAGTTGACTGCAATATACAATTTGCAAAAGAATGGAAATGATTACGACCGCGAAGAGTTGAGAGCCCTTATCAAGAAACTCCAAAAGATAGATAAGGCGGCTAAGACTTTTAAAGATCGTGATTCATTACCTAAAAATTATCAATACAAATACTAATGAGTGTTGGTGAAAACCAACCAAAGTATATATATTACACAAGCCGATATAACATTCTAAATATGAAACAAGCAAAAGAACAGATGACAACAGGAGCAGTAGCAATCGTGGATAAACCATTGTTTGCTAAGAAACGCAAGTATCGTGATTTCGATGTTCCGTCAGAAGTCTTTCGCAGGTTTCAAACAGGAAGAAATAAATTCGAAAGATGGGCAAAATATCTTGATTTAAATGATAGTGATCAAAAGAGGATATATGACTACGCCCGCAAAAATCGTGATTCGGTAGTAATTCTTAGAGACTCCACCACAGGGGCTTTAAGATCGATTCGTCAAAGAGCAGCAAACGATTAATATAATAATCGATAAGGTGATTATTATGCACCCAATTGTATTATTGTGTTTACAATCTAACTTAAATGTATATAATAGTCTTTAAATGATATTCGAAGAACAAATTTCCCGTAAACCTGATCACTATCCTTGGACTGAAGAGTTCATCGAAGCTATGCATAATGGCTTTTGGACCGACAAGGAATTCAATTTCCAGTCTGACATCCAAGATTTTAAAGTTAACCTAACTGATAAAGAACGTGACATGGTCTCGCGAAGCTTATCGGCTATCGCCCAGATCGAAGTTGCTGTAAAAACCTTTTGGGCCAATGTTGGCCAGAACCTTCCTCATCCATCTATCACCGACCTTGGTTATGTGATGGCAAATGTCGAGGTTATCCATAATAACGCATACGAAAGATTGCTCGATGTATTGGATATGAACGATATCTTTGAAGAGAATCTTAAACTCGACATTATTCAGAATCGAGTAAAGTACCTTCGTAAGTATCTTCACAAATACTATAAGGACTCAAAGAAGCAATATGTATATTCTCTCATCCTCTTTACATTGTATGTAGAGAACGTATCGCTGTTTAGCCAGTTCTATACAATCAATTACTTTAATCGCTTCCGCAATCTACTGAAAGATACTGCTCAGCAAGTAGCATACACTTCAAAGGAAGAACTACTTCATGCTATGGTTGGTATGAAGCTTGTAAACACCATCAGAGAAGAGCATCCAGAGTTGTTTGATGAAGAGTTTGTAGAGCGCATTCGACATGAGTGCGAAGAAGCTTATAAGGCAGAATCCAAAATCATTGAATGGTCAGTGAATGGTTACGAGTCAGAGCATCTAAGCACTCCTATCCTACAGAATTTTATTAAGAATCGACTCAATGATTCTCTTACGCAGATTGGTATTGAGCCAGTGTTTGATGATGTCGATCAAGAGGTGTTGAGTAAGACAGAATGGTTCGACGAGGATGTACTTGGAAATACTTCTACCGACTTCTTCAGTAAGCGCCCTACAGAATATTCGAAGAACGATAAATCTTACGGTGAAGAAGATTTATTCTAGTTGAACACTTAAAAGTTATATATACATTATGGAAAAATACAATTGGTTAAATGATGATTCGCGGAAGTTCCTGCAGCGCGGATACCTAACGGGGGATCAGACACCCGAAGAACGAATCACTCAAATTGCAAAGACTGCTGAGGGTGACTTAAAGAAAGCAGGTTTTGCAGAGAAGTTTGAAGAGTATATGTCATATGGATGGTATTCATTGTCATCTCCTATTTGGGCTAACTATGGAATGAAGAGGGGTTTACCAATCTCCTGCTTTGGTTCTTATGTTGATGACACCCTAGAATCGATACTTACTAAGCAAGCTGAAGTAGGTATGATGACGAAAATGGGAGGTGGAACATCTGCATACTTTGGAGATATTCGTAAGAGAGGTGCAAGTATTAACACTGGGGGAAAGTCGAACGGCCCGGTTCACTTCATGGAGTTATTCGAATCAGTGACAAATGTTGTTTCTCAGAGTAATGTTCGTAGAGGATCATTCGCAGCTTACATGCCTATTGATCATGCTGACATCTTAGAGTTCTTACAGATCCGCA
>Ga0209119_1000317_pt1 | contig 48914 bp, 37 predicted proteins | sample COG_03_FD_184747 | JGI IMG/M metagenome (GOLD analysis project Ga0209119, IMG submission 184747) | Pelagic Microbial community sample from North Sea - COGITO 998_met_03 (SPAdes) (version 2) | ecosystem: Environmental > Aquatic > Marine > Neritic zone/Coastal water | place: Helgoland, sampling...
TGCTACCTGCGCAACACTACCGGCAACCGATGCAGGTTCACCCACCGAGGCTGATGCTGCCATCAGCAATGAGCCACATAACGTTTGTGTAGTACTCACCGCTGATTGCCTGCCTATTTTATTGTGTGACCGTCAGGGTACGCGCGTAGGCATCATACACGCCGGTTGGCGCGGACTCGTAGATGGCGTTGTCGACAATACGATTACTGCACTGTGCGCAGCCACCCAGCAACAAAGTTCGCGCCGGCCCAATGAATTGTTTGCTTGGCTAGGGCCTGCCATTGGGCCCAGAAAGTTCATAGTGGGCGATGATGTTCGCCAGCGCGCGGCCGCCTACTTCAGTAAAACCGGAACAACATTTGACCTTGCACCAAACGCATTAGATACCGCTTTTGCTACCGCGCCCGATGACTCACCTGAAGCAGTTAGCTCAACCGCTGCGAACACAGGCAAATATTTGGCTGACATTTATCAACTAGCCACGCTAGCGCTTTACCGAAATGGCCTGAAGCATATTTATGGCGGCGGATTTTGCACGACTACCGACCAACAGCGGTTTTTTTCGTATCGGCGCGACGGGGTTACCGGCAGAATGGCCAGCTTTATTCTACTGAACGATGCGGTAAGTTAATGTACAACAACTTAATTCCGGCCCCATCTTGAAAAAACGCGCGCTTTCAGCAGATGCAGCGCATCCGAGCGAGGTACATTTGCGTATAATCGAAAGCCAGGCAGCGAGCACTAGCCTCGCCTGAGTAACGAACTTTTAAATCACTGCATGAATAGGCTACAGCACGCATGAACCGACAACACGTTATCGATGAAATGAAAGTCCTTCCTACCATTGATGTTGCACACGAGGTAAGGCGGCGCATTGACTTTATTAAAGCCATGCTCAATAAAACCAACGCCCAACGCTTAGTGTTGGGCATTAGCGGTGGCATTGACTCTTGCGTCTGCGGAAAATTGGCACAGCTTGCGATTGACGAGCTCAATAGGCAACGAGATAACAACGCAGCGGCTTGCTACGAATTTATTGCTGTGCGGCTACCTTATGGCAAACAGCAAGATGAGCACGACGCACAGCTTGCGTTAGACTTTATCGAGCCATCACAACGCTTAACCGTCGATATAAAACTCGGAGCTGATGCCATCCATCAAGAAACCTGCAATGCCATAGAACAGGCCGGACTATTGCCTGAAAACGCGGCGCATCTAGACTTCGCCAAGGGCAATGTAAAAGCCAGAGCGCGCATGGTCACGCAATACGAAATTGCAGGGATGCTTGGTGCACTCGTCATCGGCACCGATCACTCAGCTGAAAACATCACCGGCTTTTATACCAAGTGGGGCGACGGTGCCTGCGATTTGATCCCTCTTTTTGGACTCAACAAACGCCAGGTCCGCTCTTTGGGCAAGCATCTCGGCGCCCCCGCTATCATCATCACCAAAAAACCTACCGCGGATTTAGAAGACCTTGCACCGCAAAAGACTGATGAAAGCGCGCTAGGCATTAGCTACGATGCCATCGACGACTTTCTCGAAGGCCTTCCGATTGATACCGGTGTCGAACAAAGGCTACTCGATATTTATGTGCGTACCCAGCACAAACGTCAGGCTATACCCAGCGTCTATGATGCTTAAATAAGTAGCCTGTGTGTTTAGTATTTGAGCACCCAACAGCCAGCCTCACCTATGCTTTAACCTATCGTCACAAGTGGTTCGAGTAAGCTAAAATTAACGAGGTAACAGTGTCAGTTCGCGCGGACCTTAACGGGCCGCTTATCAACCCTGTATAAAAGTCCGGGAATGCAATGATATCTATCGCCCAACCCATCACCGAGCAAGCCTGTTGACCCCCCACTCTACGAAAAAACCATGGGGTGTTGCCGCAGGCCCTTCGCGCAACCCCGGGCATGCGGCAGACATCGACCGCCCCATTTTAATCATTTACTTTTGCTATCGGCTTGGTATCACTGCTCTTCTTTGGTCGCTATTCTTCACCGATACGGGCATTGGCAACAATCTCCCGACCCTCTTTATTAGCTCAGCTTTGATCTACCTTGCCATTAATACACTAACCCTTGCTCTGTTACTGCGAGGCTGGCCTCCTAGCTTTAACGCGTTACTCTTTCTCGTCGCTAGTGACATACTTCTAATTCAGCTTATTGCTCAGGCCAGCGGCCTAGTAGAATTGGGGCTGGGCACCTTGATGGTTATTTCAGTGGCAGCTGGCTCCATCTTTATGCGCGGCAAGACCCTATGGTTAGTGCCGGCTTTTGCAACACTTAGCTTGCTCGGCGGAGTTTTTTTCAGAGTATTACACGAGACAGCCAGCAAAGCTGAAGTCGCGGCCAGCGGCTGGCTGGGATTTAGTTTTTTTGCCACCAGTCTTGCCATCAGCTATTTAGCTGGGCGCATGCAAAAAAGTGAAGATCAAGCGCGCCAAGCAGCGCTTAATGCAGAAAAACTTCAGCACTTAAATCAACTGATCATCGCGCGAATGCAAACTGGCATCTTATTAGCCGAGCCTAACGGTCACGTAATTTCTTACAACCAATCGGCCGAAAAACTTTTTGGGCGAAACATCCACAACAAAGATTTTAATCTCGATGAAATTCACCCAAGCATCGCTCGATTCCATAATCAAGTTCAAGAACATTTTACATCTAGCGAATCCATCGAAAAAACATCGAGTGAAAAATTTGCCAAATTTCACAGCGTTGAAGGCAATAACTACAAGCTAACGTGGGTTAATTTAGAAAAAAACATGCCGGCAGACTCACTTATTTTCGTTGAAGATCTGTCCAAAATCGCCCAGCAAGCCCAGCAAATGAAACTGTCATCACTGGGAAAAATAACAGCGAGCATCGCACATGAAATACGCAACCCGCTAGGAGCTGCCAGCCATGCAGCTCAATTATTACAAGAGTGCATAGATAATGAAGAGGATTCTCGCCTGACTCAAATCATCGTAGAGCAAACTAAAAGATGCTCGAACATTATTGACACTGTGATGGATGTTTCGCGCGGCAAAGCGGCCCGTGATCAGTTATTTGATTTAGCTCAATGGCTACCTGCATTTGTGAAAAGTTATAACCTAGATAAAAAAACAGAAATCCAATACCACAGCCCTGACAGCGCCGCCATTCGATTCGATCCGTCACATCTAGAACAGATCCTCAGCAATCTACTTGATAATGCAATCAAACACAGCGTCGATGCGAGCGGAGAACAAAAAGCTTACCTAAAGGTTTCATTTGATGAAGATGACTGCCCACGAATCGATATACTTGATCAAGGCCACGGCGTTAAACTTGAAGACCGTGATAGACTTTTTGAGCCTTTCTTTACCACCGGAAAACTTGGCAGCGGTCTAGGGCTGTATATGTGTAGAGAATTGTGCGAAGCCAACCAAGCTACGATTAGCTACCTTGAGTCACATCAGCCAAACAAGCACAGTAGTAACGAATTTTCTGCGCATTATTTTCGCGTTCAGTTTTCTCATCCAGACCGACAAGCTCTTGAGCTTGTCGACTTAACGAAGTAATAGGGTAGCCCAATGACTATTTTGCCAGTTTTAGTTGTCGATGATGAACCTGATATTTGCGAACTCATTGCGCTCACGCTGGATCGACTTGGCCATAAAAGTCAAACTGCCCATACGCTGCTGGAGGCCAAAGAAAAACTCACACAACAGCGCTACGCGCTATGCCTCACTGACATGCGCCTACCCGATGGCGATGGCCTGGAGCTCATTAGCTTTATCAGCAAAGCCTGCCCTGGCACGCCTGTAGCCATGATCAGCGCACATGGCAACATGGATACTGCCATTGAAGCACTCAAACGCGGGGCCTTTGATTTTTTAAATAAACCGATTCAATTAGATGAATTGAAAGCGCTCATTCAATCGGCGATTACACTACCTGCCTCGGCCAGTGACGAAGACCTTCAACTCATCCAACAACGTTTAGCTGGCAATTCAACCGCTATAAACCAGCTTCGCGATACCATTATTAAGGTCGCTAGAAGCCAGGCGCCCGTCTTCATACAGGGCGAGTCTGGCTCAGGAAAGGAAGTCTGTGCGCGCACCATTCACGATTTAAGCAGCCGAAAAAAGGCTCCTTTTATTGCGGTAAACTGTGGCGCAATACCGAGCGAACTGGTGGAAAGTGAATTTTTTGGCCACAAAAAAGGCAGCTTTACAGGTGCTGACAAAGACAAGATGGGATTGTTTGCATCAGCCCATGGTGGCACGCTATTGCTGGACGAAGTGGCCGACCTACCACTTGCGATGCAGGTCAAACTTTTACGGGCTATCCAAGAAAAATCCATACGGCCTGTAGGCAGTAACGAAGAAATTAGTATCGACGTAAGAATTTTAAGCGCAACCCACAAAAATCTTATCGAACTGGTTAAGCAAGGTCTTTTTCGTAACGATTTATTTTATCGCATTAATGTAATCGAATTATTTGTTCCGCCACTCAGGGAACGAAAAGAAGACATCGCGACGATAGCCGCTCATATTTTAAAGAAAATATCCGCCACTATGCAGCGCGGCGTCTTTGAATTATCTGATGATGCGATCCTGAAGCTACAAGGTTATTTATTTCCGGGTAACATAAGAGAGCTTGAAAACACGCTAGAACGCACTATTGCACTCTGTGATCATGAGTACATCGAAAGCCAACATTTAATCTTCCAATTGGGGCAGCCATCTCCTCAAGATAATAGCATCGCACCCGATAGCATAGACCGCCAAGCGACGAAGCATCAGCCCAATGAATCGATAATCAATGCCGACACGCCTTCAGATTCATCTATAAAAAATCCACCGCGAGATGGATCGCTAGACGACTATTTAAATGACATTGAACGACAAGAAATTTTAGCGGCATTAGATTATTGCCGATGGAATAAAACTGAGACTGCAAAAAATCTGGGCATTAGTTTCCGCTCTCTACGCTACCGATTAAAAAAACTCGATATCGATGAATAGAAATCGCTAATTTTTTAAAGATCGTTCGTCATCAAAGAATAAAATGGGCTTGACAAACATCTGACGACTGTAAGATTATCTCAGCATGAAAATCATTGCTAAATAGTAATGACATAATAAAAACTATATTAGAGTCTCCAGGATGGCAAGGCTTTTAGAACAAACTCATCAATACCGCACAAGGAGGTGCCGGAATGAAAAAACAAGACTGGCTAGACCACAAAAAATCGCAATTGCAATCGCAATCAATAGCACGCTACCGACCTACCGAGCCTTGGTTATTAAGCCGTGATTACCCTACGGGAACCACACTGATTGAATTACTCACGACCCTTGCAGTAATAGCAACGCTTGCTACTTTTTCCCTACCCGCACTGAACCATCTCGTCCAACAAGCGCAAGCTGATAGCGCTCAACAATTGCTTCGCAAAGCGATTTACCGCACACGTAGCGCTGCTATTTTTTCAAAAAAAATTGTTTCATTCTGCCCCGACGGGGAGTTTGAGTGCGGTGAGCAATGGGGAAACGGGGCCATTATTTTTACCGATGACAACAACAATGGCATTATTGATGAGGACGATGAGCTACTTGAAAAAATTGATTTCAAGGCCGCCAACTTCAATATCAGCTGGCGAGCTTCAGGAAGGAAAAACTATTTACGCTACTCACCTACTGGTATGGCAAGAGCTTTTGGACGATTCACACTCTGCGAAAAATCCAAAGATCTTCGCCTAGCACGCACCATCGTAATTAATCGCCAAGGACGGCTAAGAGAATATTATGATCGCGATAGCGATGGAATTGTTGAAGATATTGACGGAAGAAAGCCCGACTGCAGATAACCATGCCATTATCAGCAGCAGTATCCACGAGTCGCTTAAGCCGTAGTCTTGATCAAACAATGCGTGACGACTAGCGCCAGCAATCATCAATTGATCCCTCACCTGCTGTTCTTACGCCGGCTTGATTAATTGATAAATCTCCACACCCATCACTGGCTTGATCACCCTGCGCAGTGGCTGTGATAGTGTAAGTTGTCGCGTCGGATGTAACGGCTAATGTGTAATAACTTTGACTGCCGCCAACGGGTGCCTTTACAGGAATGCTACCGGCCGGTGGATTTGCATAAGAATAGTGCTTGGTATAATGCCGCTCCATTTTCTGACGCGCATCCATCAGCACCGAAGCTGCATCAGCTCTGCGGGTATCGCGAACCTGGCCTTGATAAGCCGGATAAATAATAGCTGATAAAATACTAATGATGGCAACAACTATCATTAACTCGATCACGGTAAAGCCGTGCACGTTATTGCCTCGCATACGCATAGAACACATCAAATCTCTCCTTCTCACTCAAGCTACGGCTGCAAAAAAATCATGGTACGCATCATATAACTGAAATCAACTTCTACTGACAACATAAAGCGCATGGACAACCTCCCCATCAGCAGCAACTAGCGCACTGACGCCATCACCTTTGCGCAAATTATTGGCGGTTCCAGACGACCCATCTTGTAGCTTAATGACAATATCAAAAGCCATACGATAGGTAGTTTCAACCAAGCCCAAGCCGCCTAGCGTTACATTATTATCGGCAATGTTGAGAGCGATAATGGTTGCTGGAATCTCGTCGACTGATTGCGCATTGGCGAAGTTGGCATAAGATGTTACACACAATACAAATAGGGCTGCATGAATCCATCTGGCCAAGTAACGATTATTTTGCATTTCGAAATTCTCCAATAAACTTTTCAACTCACCAGCATTTATCATGCTACTTGATCTGTCGCCAGCGCACACGGCCCTTACGGTCGTTCGACAGCAGTATTTCAGCACCTGTTTCACCAAACAGAACAAACTCATCGCTAGGGCCACCCAATAATTTAGTATCCAAAACAATGGCCCCTAACTCTTTACGCGATTTCACCGTGTCACCTTGACCATAATCGCTACTCGTAATCTCTCCATCACTGTTAAAGTCGATAACTTGCAACGAGGTGGCACCGCCGGAAAATCGATTCAGTGCATAAAGATAAGAAGTACCACCCGCTTCGCAAGGGTCGCCGTTAGGTACCACCGACGTGAACGCGACGACATTTGATACCACCGCGATACCACCGACCACTCGTTCTGCGCTCGCACCAACCTCTAAATCAAGCCACCAACCCTTATCACTGGTTGACAGCGGATTACTACTCACAAGACTATTCGCTGTAATCGTTTGCTCCACTAAATCGCTACCAGTAATGCAGGGGCTAGTCGACGATGTGCAGCTATCACTATCGATAATGCCATAGAATGACTGAGCCGCAGTACTCGATACATCCACCGGATCGATATATTGACCGGTACCAAAATAGACGAAACGCGTTTGCTCATTGCCTACCGCGACACCTCTGGTGGGAAATGTTCCTACAGCCGGTTTGGCCGTAATGGGCTTACTATTGCCGGCACTATACATAAGAACCGCATCGTTCCATTGCGCTGGATTGGTGGCACTAATGTCAAACTTCCAAAGGTTACCATCGAGATCACCGGCATAAACATAGTCGACGGTAAAATTATCTGGGTCGGTGCCGCTAGGCTTTGTGGCAAAATTATTAATATCAAAATCAGATACCGCCACAGGCGATGAAAGGCCACTTGGAGTACTGGTACTGCCGTTACCCACCTCAAATTTTGCCAATAGCTCACCGTCGTCAGCCGCCAGAACGTAAAGCACGGCTTTTCCACTGCCCACATTACCGTCGGCTTCGAGAGAGTTATAACCATTGGCAACAATCACTACCCACTCACCATTATTGGCTTTAGCAATAATAGGAGTTCCGTAGGTGTAGCCCATATCGGGGTCGTCGTGGTCTGTGAATTCCCACTGCACAATTGGGGCTGGATCGGCGTCACGCTCACTGGGTGGATCGGTGACATTCAATGCAAAAAATCCCTGTCCACCTGAACGTAAACCCCCAACCAATAAAGAGCGCCACCGACCATCGTAAAAAGCATCTTGAATCGTTAATGGGCCATCGACAAATGCTCCCGATTTAAAATCAGGGTTCGTCAAATCCGGTAAGTTTTTTATAACCGCATTGGGCACATAGGCGAAAACTTCTTGCCCCGCTGAGGCCGAGTCACTCGCGTCATAACCATGCAACATGCCGTCATTACCCCCTACATAGACAACCGCTGAGCGGCTATTAATACTGTAGGCACTGGCCTCAAGATCATCGGGAAAAGAAAACTGTAAATCATCCCCCCCCGGACCTGCATACACAGGGTTTGAATGCACAATGGCGCCCACACGAGAGGCCGGCGCTGCGCGCCCAGCTATACTACTGCGAGTTCTAAATACACCACCATTATCGAGCTCTTGCTCATCTTTGCCGCGAAAATAATAAACACGCTCTTGACCCCGACCATCATCGTCATTAAGCAAGGCTTGCTGTTCGGCATTGAGCTGAGTTGTGGCTTGCCATTTAAAATCAATTCCTGATCCTGAAGGCGCGCCTGCACCCTGCACCGACGTATTATCGTAGGTAAATAGGTTGCGCCTTGCTGGTTTCATATGATCATCAAGCTCGTCATTTTTAGCCGCAGCGCTCCAATCGGGACTATCTTCATTACATATGGCCCCCAGCGGCTTAGCATTACAGCCAACAGCAGTAGTACCGCTACCCCTAAAATCTGAACCATCAGAAACCGTATAGGCGCGCAGATCACCACTCCAGCTTTCAGTTGCAAACGATGCAATGTAAACCTTCGTGCCATCGGTAATACGGCCACTACTTGCACCAATGGTCGGCACATTACCTGAGCGCTCAGCAATCCGGTCGGTGATGTTATTCAACGCATCAACCAACTCATTCGGATTGGCTGCATTAAAGAATTCACCGCGACCGTTGATCGCAGCGTGGTACATGTCATCAATCGTGGTCGACTGCCCTTCAAGCGTTTGCGGCCAGTTTTTCGTACCGGCGAGTAGCGCTGCAAAGGTCGCGTCATCCGTACTGACTGTGCCCTCCGCACCAAAAGCAATACCAAACGAATTCATGTGCTGCCAGGTTGCAGGATCATTGCGTGGATGCCAGTAATCGTCGGGGTCAGCCCCATCCACTTCACTTTTAAATGGCGTAATATTATTCGGCTCTGGGCGTAGATCGGTGGCCCAGTAATGAAAGGTTAAATCCGAAAGTGATCGACTATCTAGAGGGTTCGAATAAATAGGCGCCGTCGCTGTAACATAGTTTTCGCCATCGGGCAGTATTCTGTTGGTTTGATCGAGCTTAAAGTTATTGGGGGCTGCCCAATCACCGTTGTAAAAACCATCGGTGACCAAAATATGCGTATTTATTCGGCAAGCGACAATTGGGCCGCTATTAGAGGATGCATTGGTGCGGTAAGCAGCATCTTGAGTAAAATAATCACCCGCACGTTTAATTGCATTGCGCAGGGGCGTACCGCCATAAGTGGGCACTGATTGAACCCATTCATAAAAACCCGCTCGCTCATCGCGATCGAACTCAGCAATATTCTGATTATCTTGACTCGGCCCGCCAGACCTTATCGACCGATCGGTATTTAATGCCTGCCGCCCTACTCGTACAGAATCGGACACCGCATCAGGGACAAAGGCACGCTGAATAGCAGACTTACTCGCATCAGCACGAATAGCATAAAACTGATACCAATTGGCAAAATTGGCTTCCTCTTCAGCCTGAGTACGCCCATAGTTATTGGTGCCGCCTGCATAATTGGCACCATCAGTTATGACTATTTTATCGTAACAATCTTGATCAATACGCTTATCTGCTGCACTGCCATCACAGCCTGGATTATCTTCACTAAATTCAAAATAATAGGCTGGCTGTTTTGCACAAGTGGGGCAGCCATTATTAAAATAATCGTCTAAAAGCAGTGCATCTTGATAACTATAGTGAAAATATATGGCGCTAAAGCTCGTACGCAAATTAACCACATCACGGCGATCCTCAGCGTAATAATAACCGCGAATAGCAGCGTCAAAATTAGCATTGCTTGCGCTCGCTCCCGTAGCAAAACTGGGCGGCGTATAGGTTACGCTAGGCGAATAATATATTTTATTGTAATGGCTAGAGCGATAGAAATTTCTTCGCCAATTATTACTGAGACCATCTGGCATCCACCCCCACGCCATACTTCCCGAGTCATCTAACGATACAATAATGTTGGCGGGTATTTCACTTTGAACACTTAGCGGCAAGTCACTCAGATTAAGCGCCTGAGCGCCAGCCAAATGCCCTCCCATTGAGACATAAACCAAAGCCACTGTAAGCATCACCAAACGGCAATACCCATGCGCTTTTTCTTGCGCCAATAATAAAAATCTCATCAAGCCTTCTCCAACCCAACCGTTTGACTAAACAGGAATGCTATTAACCGCCATACTGCGAAAGATCAGCTGCGGTAAAACAACCACCAGGGCATATAAATACACTTTCAAGCACCGCCTCAGTCGCCGAGTCACCACCTTTTGAATAGGCCGTTACTCGATAAGTGGGCCGACTCGAGGCTGAATTTGTAGGCGCATAATTAAGCTCGCTGCTGGCCGCACCATCACCGATATACTCAATGACACAGCGCGGTGACTGCACAACCTGACCGACAAATGTGGTTTCCTCACCTGTGCTAGCCCAAAAATTTTCGTTGTCCCACCAATCGGCAGGGAAAGACCCATAAGCATACACGCTGCCCAGCTGAGCCTGCACATTGGCCTCACAGTTTGACAAGGCCGCCTCGGCACCATGAAAAGCTAAGCTTGCGCTTTGCATATTGCTAATAATACGCTCGTCTAAGGTAACCGATTGCATACCGCTCACACCCAACAAGGTGATGACAAATAACAAAACCAATCCTGTCAGTAAGACGGCACCTTGCTGGCGAGCTCTACTAACCATTGAGGAGTTGAGACTCTCGTTAAGTGAACACTCCTTCACCATTTTTTCCTGTCTGAAATTAACCATTAGATAAATTGCCTCGCAAAGCAATAGTTTGGGTAAACACCTGTCGCGCTTTACCATCGCTGAAAGAGAGCCCCTCTTCATCTAGCAAATCATATTGCTGCGCACTGCGATCAAGGGGCTCATTATCTGACACCGCCAATATAGCAACGCGCACAGTCATTACACGAGTCCAATCGACCACAGCATCGCCCGTGACATACTGAGTAACGACAAACCGACTGCCAGGATCAGTAGCCACCCCATACTGAATTTGCATATTCTCTATGCCCGAAACTAAAGCCACTGGCGACCTATTGGCAGAGCCATCAAAAACACGACAATACAACTGATCATCTTGACTAATAAAAAACGTCATGTTGACGTATAAATTGCTGTCGGTAGTTAAATCTATCCCCTCGCAATCAGCCATCAAACCGTCAGGATCACCCTGCAAACGCACGCGCAATACATCGGTATCAGCCGCCACATCGACCCCAGCTACCGCACCAGAAAAATTGTCTTCTCCACTAATTAAACCCAACGCAACAAAGTTGTCCTGAGCTGCCCAGATCTCATCGACCCAAGGCTTTAAATCTTCACTGTACTCCACCATCTGAAATTTATTGACTAGCTCAGCGGCAAACAAATCGTTATTCGTCATGGCCCCGGCGTTAAGATATCCGGCTTGCCTAGTCGCCTTCGACATAAAATTAAAACCAAACCGGGCCGCCTCCTGCATTGAAGACTGCGCCCTAATCACATCTAACGACTGCCGGCTGCCAACAAATACCTGCAACATCCCAACCACTAAAAAAAGCCCGATAACCAACGCAACCAAGAGCTCAATGAGAGTTACGCCACGCTGATGAGATTGGCTAGCACCTCTTTTAGTTTCTTTTGCACACACATTCTTTCTCACAAGTTTCATTCCTACTTAAAATCACGTTGCACTGTTAGTTCCTATGACAAAAACCGTGCTTGATTAGCGTCACCTCAATACTTGAGAGTGAACCAAATACAGTTTAAATCTGAATCGTCAAGCTCGTGCATGACATATCCGCAGCATCACTAGGATCGCAACCTTGCCCTCTATCACCATCACGATTTTCGTCCCAAAAAACCTGCACCGTAAAAACTGAGCCAACTATAACTGCGCCAGAGGCATCACTAATATCTTGTACAAATAAAACATTAGACATCCCGGCCGGTAAATTAGATCGCTGTATGGCTTGGCGCCATTGATATAAATCATAAGTAGCCAGCGTCGCCTCGTCACAAATATCACTTGAACAATCGGTCGCCGCTGCGGTAGCTGGATCGGCAAGATAACCGCTGGCCGCACCCAAGCGGGACTCATTACGATTAGCGCGCATTCGGTCTACAATATCACCCACTAACAAATCAGCTTGCGTGCGATGATAAGTATTACCTGACTCGCGCACACTAACTGCCTGCATCCCAGCCACACCTAAAATGCCAACTGAAAGAATGAAGACGGTAACCATCACCTCTATTAGCGTAAAACCGTGTGCTTTGGCTATTTGTGATAAGTTCGGTAATCGTTGAACAGACATAGTTGATATCGCTGCTAAGTTATTAAAAAGACATGAGGAAACTACACTTTGGCTGGACTAACAGCCCGGATCACCCTCGTAGCGCACGCCGCCAACTGAGCTGACGGTAAAGGCATGGCCTGTGACGTTGGAAGCACTATCCTCATCGCAAAAGCCAACCACAACAGAGCCCGCGGGGATTTTCATACCACTTGGCGAGAAAGTCAGCATACCGCCACTGCCATCATTGCCAACACGCAGCGATGTATTGCCATAACTGACATCGATTAGCGTGTCGTCGCCAGCATCGAAGGTACCATCGCCATCGTCATCAGAAAAAATAATCCAGCCGTCTTTCCAGTCAGCGTCAGCCGAGCAAGATGCCTGATCGTTGCTGGCACACAAAGTAGCCGATGTTTTGCGATAGATCGCCTCACCTCGTGTCATTTTCACCGCGGTGGCAAGCTGATCCCTCTCGGTGATCACACCACTACTTTTGATCATGCTTTGAAAGCTTGGACCGGCCACAGCTGCCAGAATACCCGCGATAGCCAACACGACCATGAGTTCTAGCAGAGTAAAGCCGCGCGACACTGTAGGCGCTAACCGAGATAACGTAGACATTTGCTGTGAGGGCGATTGCTTAGCCATTGGCACCTTGTTCAATAAAGAGCCTGCAGCGGAGTGGGAATTAGACCACAGGCAATTCTTTTCATAGACAAAGCTAAGTGTTGTTGAGAAATGGCTTGAGCGCTAGCTGATGCCGCCTGAGCGGTATAAATTGGCTGACAAACGTAGACCAAGACAAGCGCCAACCGAGCTTAGTGCGATACTCGGGACACATTGAAGCTTGATGAGCTTATTTTTCAGAAATAGACGGCTATATTGTGACTAGCATTCACTGATTCACAAAGGCCATTACGCAGACGCTGCTCACTGCTCGACTAGGCGCAATTCCTTGGGCATAGAAAACGTAATGGTTTCTGGTCTGCCTGCCTGCTCCAAGGGCGCATGGGCACCTTGTTCGCGCAAATAATTGATCACCTGCTGCACTAAAACCTCCGGCGCGGAGGCTCCAGCAGTAATACCCACACACTGCTTGCCCTCTAACCAAGCGTGTTGAATATCCTGTGCTGAATCGATCAAATGTGCCTCGGTGCCTGAGCGCTCGGCCAGCTCAGAGAGCCGGTTTGAATTGGAGCTATTAGGCGAACCGACCACCAACAGTAAATCACATGCAGACGCCAACTCACGCACGGCATCTTGGCGATTTTGTGTGGCGTAACAAATGTCATCTTTTTTAGGACCCTGAACAGCCGGGAAGCGAGCACGCAGAGCATCGATCACCAAAGCGGTATCATCCATCGATAACGTCGTCTGGGTGACATAAAACAAAGACTCTGGATTGCGAACTTGCAAGGACTCAACGTCTTGAACCGTCTCAACGAGATAAACATCGCCACCGTTACTTTTGTCGTATTGACCCATAGTGCCCTCAACCTCGGGATGGCCCTGATGGCCTATCAAAATGCACTCTTCGCCCTGGCGGCTATGTCGTACGACCTCCATATGCACCTTGGTGACCAGTGGGCAAGTGGCATCAAATATTTTCAGCCCCCTTTGCTCAGCCTCTTCGCGCACTGCGCGCGAAACACCATGCGCGCTAAAAATGACAATAACATCGTCGGGGATTTCAACCAGCTCATCAACAAAAATTGCACCACGCTCACGCAAAGTGTCGACCACGAATTTATTGTGCACCACTTCATGGCGCACATAAATGGGCGCACCAAATACATCGAGGGCGCGGTTTACAATATCGATTGCTCGATCAACGCCGGCGCAAAATCCACGTGGATTAGCAAGTTTAAGCTGCATAAAAATACCGTTACACTAAAATTTCATGGATGGTGACATTGAATTCAATATCCTTACCAGCCAGTGGATGATTGAAGTCTACCTCAACATGGGCCTCATCAATAGACGCCACAACGCCGGGCAACTCAGCCCCAGCAGCATCGGTAAATGAAACAACCAAACCTTGACGCAGTTCAATACTTTTATCGAAGTGGCTATGTTTAAACTTTTGTAAGTTTTCTTCGCGATGCTCACCAAACGCATCCGAAGCAACCACGACGCAATGCTTCTCTTCGCCAACACTCATACCCAATAGCTGACGTTCAAACCCTTCGAGCATATCGCCTGAACCGAACACATATTTCACTGCCGGTTGATCGTAATTCGAGTCTATAATTTCACCACCGGCAAGGCACAACGAAAAATTCATCATCACTGCGCCCTCTTTTTTTACGATATTCACTTTACAGTACTGCCCCAAAATTCATCGTTATGACGCCGTTTTTTCTTGCGCATGATTATCGACATCACCACGATTAATAAACATATCAAGCAACATAAAAGCAGCCCCTAAAGAAATGGCTGCATCGGCAACATTAAAAGCCGGGAAATACCAATCGCGATAGTAGACCAATACAAAGTCGACCACCTTACCCAGCAGCACGCGGTCTATTAAATTACCTACGGCGCCCCCAAGAATAAAAGTCAACGCAATCAATAATAAATGCTGGTTTCCCTGCAGGCGAGCCATCCAAACCACTAACACCACGCTTACACCCAAGGAAATCGCAGTAAACAACCAGCGCTGCCATCCGCCGGCATCACTGAGAAAGCTCCAAGCCGCGCCCTCATTATAAACCAGCGTAAAATCAAGAAAAGAAAGCAATGGCAGGCGTTCGTAGAGTTCAAAATTAGCCTGAACCCAGTACTTACTCAACTGATCAAGCGTAATAATAATCAGTGCCAATAGATACCACCAGCGGGCGGTACTCATTTTTAAAACTGGAAGCATTAAGCGAAGCTCCGTGTTTCACCTTCACCATCGACATTATCGACACAGCGCTGACACAGAGCCAGATGAGCAGCTATCGACCCCACCTCTGGCCGCAAGTGCCAACAGCGCGAGCATTTTCCATGCTCACTCTTCGCGACCACCAACAGCAGTCCATCCATCTCAGTAGCCAACGCGCCAGCCGGAGCGTTGTCAATACCCTCGACAACACTAGCGGCCGAGGTGATAAGTGCAAAACGCAATTCATCGCCTAAGGTTTTGAGGTGCCCGGCAATATCTGCATTAGCATACAAGACCACTTCTGCCTCCAGCGAGCCACCCAGCTCTCCTTCTCCGCGCTTACTCTCAAGAGCCTTATTCACTGCAACTTTAACGGCACACAACACGTCCATAAGCTGCGCCTCATTGGCCTCCGGATCCAGCAGATTAGAGACTCCCGCATAATTCTCTTCAAGAAAAATCGAGTCGCTACGCTGCCCCGGAATAAATTCATGCAACTCATCAGCAGTAAAACTCAAAATCGGAGCGATCCATCGAGTGAACGCTTCAATTGTATGATACAGCGCCGTTTGCGCCGAACGCCGCGCCAAACTATTGGTTTGTGTGGTGTACTGCCGATCCTTGATAATATCGAGATAAATTCCACCCAGATCTACGACGCAAAAATTATGTAATTTTTGATAAATATGGTGCAACTGGTAATCATTATACGCTTGCATAATTTCTTCTTGCATTTGCGCCGCTCTCGTAATCGCCCACCGATCTAGTAACAAAAGATTTTCGTTAGGCACTAAATCGGTAGCTGGATCAAAGCCATCGAGATTCGACAACAAAAATCGCGCGGTGTTACGAATGCGTCGATAAGAATCGGCCACACGCTTTAATATTTCAGTCGAGACGGACATCTCGGAACTAAAATCGGTGGCCGCGACCCACAAGCGCAATACATCTGCACCCAATTCATTCATGACTGTTTGCGGCGCAACAATATTGCCAGTCGACTTTGACATCTTTTTGCCTTCAGCATCAACCACGAAGCCATGGGTAAGCACTGCCTTATAAGGCGGCGTTCCGTGCATAGCCATAGAGGTTTTTAATGAGGATTGAAACCAGCCTCGATGCTGATCGGAGCCTTCTAAGTAGAGGTCGGCAGGGTAACGTAAACCTTTGGTCTGACGCAGTACTGAATAATGGGTGACACCTGAATCAAACCACACATCTAGCGTGTCAGTAACTTTCGTATATTGGTCAGCATCAGCACCCAACAGTTCGGCGGCCTCAAGCTCGAACCACGCTTCAATGCCAGTAGACTCTATGCGCTGGGCAACCTGCTCCACCAGCTCAATAGTGTTGGGGTGTAGCTCTTGAGTATCTTTATGCACAAATAACGTTATGGGCACACCCCAAGTACGCTGACGCGAAATACACCAATCGGGACTGCTAGCTAACATACCGTCCATACGGGCTCGCCCCCAATCCGGAACCCACTGCACTAAATCACACGCGCGCTTAACTTCATCGAGAAGATTTTTCTGCTGCATACCAATAAACCACTGTGGCGTTGCACGAAAAATTAGCGGCGTTTTAGTTCTCCAACAATGAGGAAAGCTGTGCGTGATTTTTTCATCTGCACACAGGCAATTTTTTTCGCGCAGTAACTCAACAATAGACTGATCAACTTTATAAACGTGCTCGCCCGCAAACCGCTCGGTGCGTTCACTATATACACCGTTACCGCCAACTAAGTTAAGCGTTTCGATACCGTAGCGTTGCGCCACCACAAAATCGTCAACGCCATGGTCTGGAGCGGTATGCACACAACCGGTGCCGGCATCAGTTGTGACGTGATCACCTAAAATAATCGGGACCTGCTTGTCGTAAAAAGGATGTTCCAGCAATTGGTGCTCAACGGCTTGGCCTGTGAATCGGCCCACAATACGATATTCATTTAATTGGTAGCGCTTGAGTAAAGACTCAAGCAAAGCCTCAGCCACCACTAAGCGACGAACATGCCCACCCATAGACTCGGGTGCACACTCTACCGCTATATAATCAAGCTCTGCATTGAGCGATACGGCCTGATTGGCAGGCAAGGTCCATGGCGTTGTAGTCCAGATAACCACGGCGATTTCGCCGCCGCCATCAATACCTCCTGCCAAACCAGAAAATTGTTTAGCATTAGCCACTGTAAAGGCCACATCAATCGCGAAAGAAGTCTTGTCTTGATATTCAACTTCAGCTTCAGCTAGCGCGGAACCACCCACAACGCTCCAATAAACCGGCTTAAATCCTCGTACCAAATGACCACGCTCAACAATCTTTCCTAACGCTCTGACTATGTTAGCCTCAGTGTCATAATTCATTGTAAGGTAGGGATTATCCCAGTCACCCAACACCCCCAGCCGGATGAAATCTTTGCGCTGGCCATCAACCTGTTTTCGGGCGTATTCGCGACATTTACTACGGAATTGGGCATGATCAATTTTTACGCCTGCCTTACCTACTTTGGTCTCAACCTTGTGCTCTATAGGCAAGCCATGACAATCCCAGCCAGGCACGTAGGGCGCATCAAAACCCTGCAAAGTTTTTGCTTTGACAATAATGTCTTTAAGAATTTTATTAACCGCATGGCCAATATGAATATCGCCGTTAGCATACGGCGGCCCATCATGTAATATGAACTGCTCTCTCCCAGAAAACTTTTCACGAATTTTCTGATAGGTGTTTTTTGCATACCAATTTTTGAGTCTCGCAGGCTCACGCTGAGCCAGATTCGCCTTCATGGGGAACCCTGTGCTAGGCAAGTTTAAGGTATGCTTGTATTGGTTTTTATCTTCACTCATAACTAATTTAAATCATTAAAAAAAATTATTTAACCAGCGCCCGTTAATTTGCGCCAAACCAAGATCTTGTATCTGCCACATCGCGTTCAATTTGCGATTGCAGCTGTGTAACATCGCTAAAACGCTGCTCATCTCTAATTTTATGTAAAAACCGCACTTCCATTTGCCGGCCATACAGGTCCCCCTGAAAATCGATTAAGTGGACCTCGAGAATGGCTTTAACATTTGCATCTACCGTTGGCCTAACACCAACGTTAGCAACACCTGTCATCCAGTCACTTGGCATTTCGAGTACCGACTGAGATGAATTAACGAGTCGGGCCTCAACCGCATAAACACCTGCCATAGCCGCCTGAATCCGGTGCAAGCTAATATTTGCTGTAGGCGCGCCGAGTTCTCGACCCAGCTGCCGGCCATAGATCACCTTTCCCGAAATGCTGTAAGCCCTACCAAGCAATTCCTCTGCCTGTGCAAATTCGCCATGCTCCAATAACTCGCGAATGCGTGTACTCGACACCCTGCCACCAGCAAATTCAAAGGTAGGCGTAGGCTCGACGCTAAACGCATGCTGTCGACCCAGAGACTCCAATAATTTGTAATCACCACTGCCACTGCGCCCAAATTGCGAGTCATCGCCCATGACTAAGTGGACGGTTGCCAAGCCTTGCACAAAGACCCGCTCGATAAAATCGGCAGCCTCCGTATTGCGCACACCATCATCGAACCTGACCACGAGTAAAAAATCGATGCCAAGCGCCGCAAAGCCCTCAACCTTCTCACGAAAGCTCATTAACCGTGACGGCGCATCCAATGGCGCAAAATATTCTCTAGGCAGCGGCTCTAGTATGACCACAACAGAAGGTAGCTGCATGCGCGCACCCACTTCAACCAAGTGATCAAGAACAGCCCTATGCCCTTTGTGCAGCCCATCAAACGCACCCATCGTCGCCACACAACCATTGGGCAGCGCATGTTGGTAGCGCCCAAAAAGGTTGTGTAGCCCCCGAATTATTTGCACGCTATTATTTTCCTGTACTGTTGGTTTCGCGACTCACCCTTACCCGATGAAGTTGCTCGCTGGCAATGCTCTCAGCCCTCTACATTCATCTTATAAAGGCCAAGTTAATTGAGACCGACAGTCGACTTAACCGAACATAAGACAAGGCGGTAAATTATATACGCAGATCATCTGCCGCAGCTTTTAAATCTGTATAAAGTCTGCGATTACATGCCATTATCGAGGCTAGGAAGCTCTAAAGTGCCTGACGCGCACGCCGAGTAACAGCAAGACCGCCACATAGCTTGCCAACCCGCCGGCACAAAGAATCATCACCTCGCCCAAGCGCTGCAAAAAAGAAGCCTCGGCCCAAAAAGATAAGTCTGGAGATGCCCCGTACAAAGCCAAACCCATGATCAGCGTGGCCAAAAGTGTTTGGCGCAACAACCACCAAAATTGGCCGCTAAGCAAGTGCTCTCCTGTAACCATAAATCGCTGGATCGCCGGACTATTAGATAAGCCACGAAGGAGCAACCCTGCATTCAAAAAAGCTGCCAGCGAAGTCGCTAGCGCCAAGCCAACATGCCCCAAGCGGAAATAAAAGTGCAAAATAGCGACCAAGAATAAATTGAGCCCCATATTTGCCACCATCGCAATAATGCCAATACGCACAGGGGTTTTCATATCTTGTTGAGCGAAGTAACCCGTCGCTAGCACTTTAATCGACATAAAGGCCAGTAAACCCAATGCGTAGGCTTGCATACTCAGAGCCGACATTTGCACATCGAGCGGAGTCATAGCCTGATACTGAAATAGCAAGTATAAAATGGGCTGCGCCAACAAAACCAACGCACAGCTAGCTGGTAAAGCGATAACCACCACACAGCGCAACCCCCAGTCAAGGGTATCGCGAAACTGCTCTACAACAGCGGTATTAGCCTGCTGCTGCTCCAGTGTCCCCACGCCCTCCCCAACAAGGCTACCCAATTGTAAGCGCGACAAACTTGGCAAAATGACGGTGGCAATAGCAATACCAAACACACCCAGGGGCAGCTCGGCCAAACGATCAGAATAGTAAAGCCATGACACGCTACCCGAAGGCAGAAACGAGGCGAGCACGGTATCAAGCAATAAATTAATTTGACTGACCGACACACCAAAAATAGCGGGCAGCATTAACTGCATGATTTTACGCACACCAGGATGGCTCGGGTCCCAGGTAGGCCGCGGTAACAAATGCAATTTGGCTAAAAATGGCAGCTGAAACATCAACTGTGCAAACCCTGCCAGTACCACACCCCAAGCCAACGCGAAGACCGGCTCAGCCAAATGCGGAGACAGCCACAAGGCGCATGCTATGAGTGACGCATTCAACAAAACCGGCGTGAATGCCGGCACTACAAACCGATCGTAACTGTTGAGAATGGCCCCCGCAAAACCAGTAAGCGATATCAACAATAAATAAGGAAAGGTAATACGCAACAACGCCACGGTTAACTCAAACTTTTCAGGCTGATTGATAAAGCCTGGTGCGAAAACCATCGTAACCAAGGGCGCAGACATCACCACTACACTGGTAATTAACAATAGCGTCCCACCCAATACACCACACACAGCATTCACCAATAAACGCAGTGCTGCCAAATCACCCGATTGTTCGCGAGCATTACGATATTCAGCTAGCACAGGAATAAAGGCTTGGGCGAAAGCGCCTTCAGCGAACAATCTACGTAAAAACTGTGGGATTCGGAAGGCCACAAAAAAGGCATCGGCATTTTCACCCGCTCCAAAGAATCGAGCAATCACCACATCGCGCAAAAGCCCCATCACCCGCGAGAGCATGGTCATGGATCCAACAACCAAGCTTGAACCTAACAAACGGTTCGTGGGGCGAGCTGGCCGAGGTGATGAGGCTGGAGCGGTCATCGGTAGGCTATACCTCGCCGTTAGCGTAAGCTAATTGTTGATCTACTACCGCATAGCTAATATTTTTGTGCATTACTGGAAGCGGCTACCTGTATACCAACCCACCGCTTGCGAACAGTCATCAATGGCATCCACAACATCGAGAGTGAGCGCAAACAGCGCCATACGAATAACGATGCCATTATCGGCTTGACGAAAAATAGCCAAATTAGGATTCTCATTAAGGTCGGTATCCAACTCGTTCGCCTCAGCACGGGAATCTCGCGGCAGCGGATGCATAATGACCGTATTAGGCTCGCAATGCTGGGTATAGACGCTCTGATTAAGTCTGAACTTGCCTCGGTAGAGATCGGCTTCCGCTCGCGAGCCAAATCGCTCCTCTTGAATGCGCGTGGAGTAAGCAATATCGACATGCGCAATACTGCCCTCAAGCTGCTCAGAGATGTGCACGGTGTGACCATTAGCGCGAGCCATTTCAACGAGATGCTCAGGCATCTGCAAGGCTGCCGGCGCTATCAAATGCAAATGGATATTCTTATAACGACACAACAACTTCACCAGCGAATGAACCGTGCGGCCATATTTAAGGTCGCCGATCATTGCAATACGCAAACCATCAAGCTGGCGCTGCTTAGCGAGCATTTCTTTTTGAATGGTGTATAAATCGAGTAAGGCTTGTGTCGGGTGCTCATTAGCGCCATCACCGCCATTTAACACCGGCACTCGACTAGCCGAAGCAAACTCAGCCACCGAGCCGGCTTCGGGATGGCGCATGACAATCACATCACTGTAGCCACTCAGTACTCGAGCGGTATCGTAGAGCGACTCGCCCTTAGCCAAGGCACTATTTTCAATACCAGTGGTTTCGCGAACCTCGCCGCCTAACAAATTGAAAGCGCAGCCAAAACTAATGCGCGTGCGCGTACTGGCCTCAAAAAACATATTGCCTAGTATGGCGCCATCGAGCACTTTGGTTACGCGTTTGCGCTGCGCAAAGGGCTCCATTAAAACCGCCACTGCAAATATACGATCAATATCAGGACGTTCAAACTGATCGATAGACAGAATATGACTGCCAACAAAATCCATACAAGCCTCGACGCAATAAACAAGCTAGGGAATACAGAGTCTAAACTGCCACCTGCCCAAGGCCAATAGCCTAAACACATGCGGCACTGTCATTATTTACTTCGCAGCCGATATTGTGCTGATCACCGTATAATGTAATGGGGATGGCAGCGTTACTCGCATGCTGGTCGATGCCACCCATCCTAACAAGCGACGATTCGCTCTTACACATAATTTAGCCGCGAGGCATGAGTAGATGAAACAAACAGAGCATGCCACACCAACCCTTATCATTGGCCTGACGGGTGGCATTGGCAGCGGAAAGTCCGCTGCAGCTGAACGCTTTATAGAGCATGGCGTGACCGTGATTAACGCCGACAGCGTGGCTCGAGAAGTCGTAGCACCCGGAAGCCCAGCCCTTGAGGCCATTGCCGAACGCTTCGGCCTTGCGGTCCTGCAAGAAGATGGAAGCCTCAACCGAGCGAAGTTACGCACCATTGTATTTAGCAACGAAACGGATCGTCGCTGGCTCGAGCACCTGACCCACCCGCTGGTTGGCGAGATCATCCATCAACGCCTCCATGCACCACAGCATAAACAGGACGCGCCTTACAGGATTCTGGAATCACCACTACTTCTTGAGTCCGGTCAGCACGAACGAGTAGACCGCATTTTGCTGATTGACGTACCGAAACCGCTACAAATTGAGCGAGTCATCACACGCGATGCTAATAGCTCAGCGCAAATAAACAAAATTATTGAGAGCCAAATGCATCGCGACGAAAAATTAGCGCGAGCCGATGACATCGTCGATAATAGTGGCTCTTTAGAATCGCTATTTGCAGCAGTGGACAATCTGCATACAACCTATTGCAACATGGCTGACCTGCACTCAGACCGAACTTGAACCTTGAACCTTGAACCTTGAACCTTGAACCTTGAACCTTGAACCTTGAAGACGAGCATGCCAAAAGATACTGAAGTCAACTGCCCAACTTGCGCCGAAATAGTACCCTGGGTCCCTACCAGCACTTATCGACCCTTTTGCTCAAAACGCTGCCAAGACGCCGACTTTATCGACTGGGCCAATGAAGAGAAGCGAATTGCTGGGGCCGGCGACTATGACGATATCTTTAGCGAACCGTCCGAAGACCAATAAAAAATCATTTAATTTCAATAGGTTAATAATTTATCGCTATCGCGGCTTGGTACAGTACCGCGCCAAACCGTCCGACCCGCACGCGGACGGATGACCATCTCAAAACCCACAGCCCGCCACCACCCAATAACGTAATTACTCACCCAGAATCTGCCAATTGATGTATTATTGCCTCGGTCAATAAGATAAAAGTTGAACGATAACGGCAACGTCAGGCACAGCCTTGCAGTGCGTCAACTTTAATAAAAAGTGCTTTTCAATAATAGTAACCTTCGCAATGTATTTTAAATTAGCCCGAACTCTGCCTGTGCGTTGGCTGATGGTACTCAGTACAGCCACTCTGTGGCACTCGAGCACTAACGCTACGTTAAAAGATGATATCGGTTTTACCGAATTATCATCGCTGCTGGGTGCGTCGCTGCCTAGTGGCAGCGGCGTGCCTGTTTTTCAAGTTGAAGCCACAGATGCAGCAGGTAATTGGGCCCCCGATGCAACCAATAGCGAGTTTGCCGGCAAATCGATCGTAGCATTAGGCCTACCTGCATCGGTAGGCGCCAGCTCCCACGCAACAACTGTGGCGAAAAACTTTTACGGTAACGGCACGTCAATAAGCCCCAGCATCAGTGACATTGGTGCGCACAGTGCGAGCACCTGGCTATTCCAGCACCTCGTGCCGGCCGGAAAAGACCCTGGCGAGCGCCGAGCGATTCCGCTTGAAACAAATCGACGCATTGCCAACCATAGCTGGGTTGGGGGCGGCATCAATGACAGTAGCGGGAATTTTTCACCCACTGGAACATCAACGTTCCTGCGCTTAGCTGACTGGGTATCCGATGTCGACGAGCTTATTCAAATCTATGGCATCCAAAACAACGCTGCCGACAGCCCATTTTTCGCAACTGCACTCAACGGCATTGTTGCGGGTGTAACCGACGCAACTCATGCCGATGGCGTTATCGCCCTAGACAGCATTTATGTTGCAGGGCGACCGAGCATACATATAGTGACGCCGATGAGCTATACAAGTGACTCAGTGGGTATCGTCTCATCAGCCATCGCTCTGTTAATTGAAGCCGCCCAGCAAAATCCAGCGTGGTCAGACGCATCAACGACCAACCGAAGCAACAACCTTATACAAAATGCTGAGCGCATCGAAACCATCAAAGCTGCGCTCATGGCAGGCGCCTCGCGAGTCACCAACAACACCACTTCAGCAACACAAGGTGATATTGACGAATACCGCGTACTGCCCACTAACCAAACCGACAATGGCCTGGATTGGCGTTATGGCGCCGGCCAACTCAACATACACCGCAGCTACCAAATTCTCGCCGCCGGCGAGGCGGCCAGCATTGAAGATGGTGGCTCACTCAATAGCGGCTATATGGGCTTTGACCATGACAACCAATTTGGAGGCAGCGGCGGCTCTAACATCACAGCGACTTATGATTTAGGCGTGATTGATCATCCAAGTGAACTGGGCGTCGCGTTAGTGTGGAATTTAGCGGTGACGGGCACTGCAAATTCGTCGCTCTTTTTCGATGAATCCGCAGTGCTTCACAACCTCGACTTGGAGCTCATCGATGTAACTAACGGCAATCAGGTGATCGCAGACTCCACTAGCACGATCAATAATACTGAAAATATTTGGTTCCCATTGCAAGCCAACACACACTATCAATTACGCGTAACACGAGCATCAGGGCAAAGTGATTTTGACTGGGACTACAGCCTTGCATGGGCGGAAGTGCCCACAGACGTGCCGGTAATCATTGACACCAACATACCCTTTCCACTTTGGGCGCTGGCTATTTTAGGTCTAGGGCTAGGCTATATTCAAAAGCGACAAGCCATTTTCGCAACATCTAAACGTCGCTAGTTAGACCAGCGGCACGCAACGAAAAAATCTTTTCGATTATTTTTTTATTGGCCGCAGGGAATTCATAGCGAGTTAATTCATCAATCGTCGACCACTTAACTTGCTGACCTTCACAACCAACTGGATCTCCATCAAATTGGGTAACCAGCCACACATCAAGCCGCACAGTCTTGTCACCATAATCGTGTTCAATAACCACTAGCGGCTCAAAACATTCGGCAATAATATCTAGCTCTTCTTTGAGCTCTCTTACCAGTGCCTGCTGAATAGTTTCATCTACCTCAACTTTGCCGCCAGGAAACTCCCATAAGCCACCTTGATGAGCTTGCTTAGCACGCAGCGCAATCAGAACTTCATTATGGCTATTTAAAACCACGCCTACGGCAACATGAACTAACGGCATACTAACGACTTACTAACGACATAGTGCCCAACTCAGCATCATTTCAGGTTCTATATTCCGCATTAATTCGAACGTAATCATGTGACAAATCGCTGGTCCACAAGCGCTCGCTAAAAGAACCTCGCTGCAATTTTATAGTTAACACAATCTCCGACTGCGCCATAATTTCGGAGGCTTTTTGCTCGTCATAATCAGACACCCGACCACCATTACGGCATAAGCAATAACCATTTAAACTAATTTCAACCGCGTCGATATTTAGCTGCGACAGGCCTGATCGTCCAATCGCGGCAAGAATTCTCCCCCAATTAGCGTCACTAGCAAAAAAGGCTGTCTTGACTAAGGGCGATTCAGCAATGGCATACCCCACCTGTAAGCATTCGTCCACCGAGGCTCCGCCGCAAACATCAATGGTAATGAACTTCGTGGCTCCCTCGGCATCGCGAATAATCGCTGTAGCCAACTGAATGAGCAAACCATCTATTGCTTGCTGCATTTTCGCCCAAGCCCCGGTACCGCGATTAATTGGCACACCCGAACAACCTGTAGCGGCCAAAATACAAGCATCATTGGTTGAGGTGTCACCGTCCACAGTGATGCGATTAAACGATTGATTAACTGCGCCCTGCAATAAATCGGTCAGCGCGTCTTGTGCGATCAGTGCATCGGTTGCAACGAAAGCGAGCATAGTTGCCATATTCGGCTTAATCATGCCTGCACCTTTGGCGATTCCGGTAAGTACTACCGACTGCCCATCAATCTCAAGCTCACAGCTACCTATCTTTGGCACCGTATCAGTGGTCATGATGGCCCTAGCGGCTTCATCCCAAGCGGCCTCCGACAACGAATCTGCTAGCGCTGGCATCACGTTGGTAATTTTTTGAACCGCAAGCGACTCACCGATTACGCCGGTAGAAAAAGGCAGTACCGAGTGCTGCTCACCGGCGAACTGCTCAGACACACTCTGGCAACTGGTATCGGCAGCCACCAAACCAGCAGCCCCTGTGCCAGCATTGGCATTACCCGAATTGACCAAACAAAAAATAGGGCCTGAGCTGGTCTTGTTCTGAAGCAGTGCTAAATGCCGCTTAGCCACAATCACTGGCGCAGCAGCAAAAGCATTCAAGGTAAAAACACCAGCAACATTGCTGCCCGCAGCAATCTCCATTAAGGCAACGTCGGGGGAGCTACTCGCGGGGGCGCTGTTTTTAATACCCGCAGCAGCAGTCGACCAGCGCACACCGCCGACGGCTTGTGGAGTTGATTTAAACTCAATCATAAAACTTAGGACGCATCCATCTAGTTACCGCTCAAGATAGCTTGCCGTGGCATTGCTTGTATTTTTTACCTGACCCACACGGACACGGCTCATTGCGCCCCACCTTGCGCTCACCTCTAACCATAGGTTGCGCTGATGAAGCGCCATCCTCATCAACACTCTCCTCAGCACCGACTATCTGCGCCGCGGCTTGAGCGTTAGGATGCTGGGCAGTGATAGTTTCTCGGGCCTGTTCAGCACGTCTCTGTTTCTCTATAGCATCGGGATCATCTTGCGGCTGAATTTGAACTGCCGATAAAAACCGAATAAACTCAAGCTTCATATTGCGTAACATCGACTGAAATAACTCAAACGCTTCACGCTTGTATTCTTGCTTCGGATTGCGCCCAGCATAGCCACGCAGACCAATACCCTGACGCAATTGATCCATAGTTGCCAAGTGCTCTTTCCACAGCTGATCGAGCACCTGCAAGAGAATTTGCTTTTCAAAACGACGCGCCGCATCGCCCAATGGCTCAACCTTAGCGAAATATTGCGCCGCAACAGATTCTACAATACGCTCACGCAGGGTCTCTTCATAAAGATCATCTTCTTTATCAAGCCATTCGACCACTGGCAAGTCAAGTGCGTAGTCTTGCTTCAACGCCTGCTCAAGCCCTGGCACATCCCACTGCTCTTCAATACTTTGCGGTGGTATAAAGCCATCAATAAACTCATTAACCACATCCTTACGAATCACATCGACCATGCCAAGAATTTCATCGGCGAGCAGGATGTCGTTGCGCTGCTGATATACGATTTGTCTCTGATCATTAGAGACGTCATCAAATTCAAGCAACTGCTTACGAATATCAAAATTACGCCCTTCGACTTTTCTTTGCGCCTTTTCTATGGCGTTAGAAACCATGCGATGCTCAATAGCCTCGCCCTCATCCATGCCAAGTCGCTGCATAAAATTGCGCACGCCGTCTGAAGCGAACAAGCGCATTAAGTTGTCTTCCATAGACAAATAAAATCGCGTCACACCTGGATCACCTTGGCGACCCGCACGACCACGCAACTGATTGTCAATACGACGAGACTCATGACGCTCCGTACCAAAAATATGCAAGCCACCTGCTTCAAGAACCTGAGCATGACGCTTCTCCCAGGCGCTTGTTCGCTGTGCAACCTCCTCCTGTGAAGGAGCATCGAGCGCTGCCAGCTCCGCCTCCAGACTTCCGCCTAAAACGATGTCAGTACCCCGGCCGGCCATATTAGTTGCAATCGTCACCACACCAGGACGGCCAGCCTCGGCAACTATCGTTGCCTCACTTTTATGGAATTTTGCATTGAGAACCCGGTGCTCGACTTTTTCTTTTTTCAAAAACTTGGAGAGTGTCTCGGAGGTATCGATAGATGCCGTACCAACCAACACCGGCGCATTGTTATCGATTGCCAGCTTAATATCCTTAACCACCGCCTCAAATTTTTCTTCCACTGAAAGATAGACAAGATCAATAAGATCTTGTCTGATTGTGGGTACATTGGTTGGAATGACAATAACATCAAGGTTATAAATTTGATGGAATTCTGGCGCCTCTGTATCGGCCGTGCCGGTCATGCCCGAAAGCTTTCCATACAAACGGAAAAAATTCTGGAAGGTGGTCGCCGCCAACGTTTGGCTCTCAGAATTAATTTTTACATTTTCTTTGGCTTCAAGCGCCTGATGCAATCCGTCAGACAGACGACGCCCTTCCATCGTTCGCCCCGTGTGCTCATCAATCAGCACAATACTACCGTTTTGAACGATGTATTCTACGTTTTTGGTAAACAGGTAACTCGCGCGCAGAGCTGTATTAACATGATGTAGCAAATTTAAATTAGTGGGAGAGTAAAGACTTTCCCCCTCTTCTAACAATTTATCCTTGGTGAGCAGCTCTTCGACATACTGATGGCCGCTTTCAGTGAGCTCAACATGACGCTGTTTTTCATCAACAATGAAATGACCATCCGGCTCTTGCTTTTGCTCAAACTTGGTCACTTCGGGGAGAGGCGAAGAGCGCTCAAGCGCTGGAACAACAGCATTAATGCGCTTATACATGGCCGAGCTATCGTCGGTGGCACCCGAAATAATGAGCGGGGTTCGCGCCTCATCAATAAGAATAGAATCCACTTCATCGATAATGGCAAAATTCAAATCACGCATCACGCGATCTTCTAGCGTGAAGGCCGTATTATCTCTCAAATAGTCAAAGCCAAACTCATTGTTCGTGCCATAGGTTATATCAGCAAGGTACGCTTGTTGTTTTTCAGGCTGAGATTGACCAGAAAAAATAACGCCCACTTGCAAACCTAAAAATTCATACAGTGGACGCATCCAATTCGCGTCACGCTCGGCAAGATAATCATTGACCGTGACAATATGAACGCCTTTACCACTCAGTGCATTGAGGTAGGCAGGCAGAGTCGCTACTAGAGTTTTACCCTCACCTGTGCGCATCTCAGCAATATGGCCTTCATGCAGCGTCATACCGCCTACCAACTGCACATCAAAATGACGCAAACCTAAGCTGCGCTCACCCGCCTCTCTGACCACTGCAAAAGCATCGGGTAAAAGCTCCTCTAGCGAGCTACCGGCCTCAATGCGCTGTTTAAATTCGTCCGTTTTATCGCGAAGCTGCTGATCTGTCAGGCCCGAATACTGCTCAGCCAGTGCATTAACGCGCCGAACAACTTTTTGCATACGCTTAAGCTGACGATCGTTTCGGGTTCCAAAAATTGTTTTAAACGCTTTTACAATCATAATAATTCTTTATAGATATAAAAAAATAGTGGCTAAAAAAACGGGCGAAGCTCAATTAAAGCATCTCGATCTAGCCCCAAGCACCAGCAATGGATGGTACGGTAAGCAACCAAAACAACACTAAAAACATGCAGAGCTACTGCTGTTACGCGACGCTTACCGCGCACCCAAATATATCAATGAAATCAAGCATGAAAGCATAGCATGTTGGCTGCAAAACGACATAAGTTGAACGCACGGTATTGAAGCTTTCGGGTAATTGTGGTGATAATACTGTGACTAGAACAGCCATAGCATAATTGGGGTATTAGCGAAGGGTATTCAAGAGCCAGCAGCCGCAGACAGACTTCATTGGTGAAATTATAAGCTGGCGCGATTAATGTAACGCTCTGGATTCATCGCCTTACCGTTGCGCAACACTTCAAAATGGACATGCGGCCCAGTTGATCGGCCTGTACTTCCCATTTTTGCGACCACACCACCCTTTTCAACGATGTCGCCAATAGCTACTAAATTGCTAGCATTATGCGCATAGCGCGTAACAAAACCGTCCCCATGATTAATTTCAACCATCAATCCATAGCCATAGCGTTTTTCGGCCGCAGTAACTACACCGCTCGCTATAGCAATCACATCACTGCCCGACTTCCCAGCAAAGTCGACACCATTGTGCCAAGCTTTTTTGCCGGTAAATGGATCCGTACGATGACCAAACGCTGAAGACATCCAGCCTCGCTTGATGGGCCGACCAGCCACAAATGCCTGGCTCTTAAAATCGCGAGCTGCTAGCTGGCGATCAAGAATAGCAAGTTGGCCTTCGCGATCTTTAACCAACGCATCTAACTGATCGAGCAACAGCCCTAACTCCCCGGCTAACGCGGGCGCATTCAAGCCTTGCTCAGCTGCATCTACCTGCAACTCCGGCCCACCGACGGCGGGGGGCTGTGAAAAGTCAAATTCACCATGATCAAGATCAGCTACTTCAGCCATCTGCTCGCCCAGCGCGTCAAGGCGCATAATGCGAGCCTGTAAAGTGGCTACTTTTGCAGTAAGCCCTGCCAACTCCATTTCGACTTGCTCACGCGTTGCATGGAGATCAGCGGCGTCTTTTTCAATTTGTGAATGCCAAGCCGTCATCAGATCTGCCTGGCTGCTGAGCCTGAGACTATCGCTGGCCAAGTGAAATAGCAGCCCGCCCATCACTAACAGGGTGCCGACAGCGCCAACCAACAACGTCCGTGCTCGCCACTCGCGCGTATTCAGCGTGAGTGAAGGCTGGCCAACATCATTCAATACAATTAGTTTCATCTACAAAAATCTTCTTTAAAAATGAAGTAGAGCCCATGGGCCGCTAACTGGCAGCATCACACACCAGAATAAGCAGCCCTGCTGGAGATAAAGCATTCACCTGGCCGTGCCAAACAGCGCAACCGCCCCAATGCCAGCGACACCAGCAATAACTCTCAAATCTAGAGCCACTTACTAACTAAAGCAAAAAATGAGGCTCTAGCGGGGCGCGAGACTACAGCAATGACTATAAATTTCAACAATGTGAGCCCGGTCTCTTCCAAATTATGGCCAAACGACCGCCGGGCCTATTTAGAGGTATTAAAAAGCTGCAGCCCACGACCCGCATAAGGCCATTAACTCAATTAATTTCACCGATCGACTAGAGAGTTGCCGGTAAATAATGGCTGCTGGATACCGCCCGAGACTTCATTAAACGCGCAACAGCTCGCCAAGGGCCCCTGCTAAACAGCAACCAGCGGCGTGGCGTAGGAGATCGGCGCCTCTTCGTTATCTTCAAAAGTTACCAGCTCCCATGCATCAGGCTGCTCTAACAACGAACGTAACACTTTGTTATTTAATGCATGTCCAGATTTGTAGGCTTTAAACTCACCAATCAGGCTCTTACCCAGTAAATATAAATCACCGATAGCATCTAGGACCTTGTGCCTTACAAATTCATCTTCGTAACGCAAACCATCTTCATTGAGTACTTTGTAATCATCAATTACGATCGCATTATCAAGGCTTCCACCGCGGGCTAAACCACGCGAACGAAGATATTCAAACTCGCGCATGAAGCCAAACGTTCGTGCCCGACTCACCTCACGCACGAAAGAAGTCGAACCAAAATCGACCTCAGCGGTATGCGAATGCCCCTTAAAAGCGGGATGGTCAAAATCGATGGTAAAGCTTACTTTGAAGCCTTCACGAGGGAGCAGCGTGGCAAATTTCTCGCCATCGGTCACAGTCACTTCACGCTTGATGCGGATAAATTGCTTTGGAGCATTTTGCTCATCAATACCCGCCGACTGAATCAAAAATACAAAAGGCCCTGCGCTGCCATCCATAATAGGCACTTCAGATGCATTGATGTCGACATAAGCATTGTCGATGCCTAAACCGGCCATCGCAGAAAGCAAATGCTCGACCGTAGACACGCTAACATCACCCACAGACAACGTCGTAGAAAGCTGGGTATCAGTAACATTCTTCGCTTTGGCCGGTATTTCCACTATCGGATCAAGGTCGACGCGACGAAAAATGATCCCCGTATTCACGGCCGCAGGACGCAAAGTCAGATACACTTTTTTACCGGTGTGTAAGCCAACGCCAGTGGCACGAATACTGTTGCGCATTGTTCGCTGTTTAATCATAAATCCCCTTCGCCCCGAGCTTTAGAATTAAGCTCATGGACTTTAATCACTTTCGGTTCTTCTAGCCGAGTGAATATATACGAAGGGCGGGTGACTGGCAGGGGGAAATTCTGGGCATTTGACTCATTTACATCAGAAGTTGGCAGTATGTCACAGCGGAAATGCCACTATTTTACAAGTTTAGGGCTGTCGCCAAAAACACGGTTCCACAGGCGTGACAAAGGCCAGCCAAAGCTGAAGCCAACACAAGACCAGAAGATTTTGAAATTCGATCGAAAAAGGCACCTAAAAAGTGCGTATATAAGCTGCACAAACTGCAGCCTGCGCGTATCTTTGGCTAAACAAGCGCTAATGCGCTGCAAAACCTAGGAACGGCGTCAAAAACCACAACCAAAAAGCGATTAATGCGCTAATAACTTATCCGTGCAAACAAACGGCGCACACCAAATAAGCATGGCGTGCGGCCGTTTAACTCTTTGCACAGGGCCAGCAACCAAGCGCACCGGCACCCAAGCTCGACGCTTAATTCACTTGGCGACGTAAAAAGGCAGGAATATCAAGCGTATCCATGTCTCGCACTACCGGTTCAACTGCTTCGGCCTGATTTGTTGCTACCGACTCAACCGCGCGGGCTGCTCGAGGCTCGGCATGACCCGATGATCGACGCGAAATTGCTGGCTGATCGTAATCACCATAATTTGGCTCACGTGTCTGGCGGCCTACATCGGCACTCGCTGACCCACGAATCGGCTGAGCGACCTCTTTAGTATCTTCAGCTAAGCCAGTTGCCACCACGGTAACTTTCAAAATGTCAGTCAAATCAGGGTCAATTACAGTGCCGACGACCACCGTGGCGTTATCAGAAGCAAACTCTTCTATGGTATCGCCCACTTCAGCAAACTCACCCAACGATAGATCCATGCCTGCAGTAATATTGACTAAGATACCGCGTGCGCCCTTGAGATTGACATCTTCAAGCAGAGGGCTACGAATAGCCGCTTCAGCCGCCTCACGAGCGCGCATATCGCCACGCGATTCGCCAGTACCCATCATTGCCATACCCATTTCAGACATAACAGTTCGCACGTCGGCAAAATCGACATTGATCATACCAGGGCGAATAATTAGATCTGCAATACCCTGCACTGCACCCAACAATACATCATTGGCCGACTTGAATGCCTCTAGCAAGCTTGTGCTTTTACCCATAACAGACAAAAGTTTTTCGTTAGGGATGGTGATCAATGAATCGACATGCTGCTGCAATTCCATAATACCCAGCTCAGCGTATTGCTTACGCTTTTTACCTTCGAATCGAAAAGGTCGCGTCACTACTGCCACCGTCAAAATACCCATGTCTTTGGCTACTTCAGCAATAATTGGCGCCGCACCTGTACCCGTACCACCGCCCATGCCGGCAGTAATAAAGACCATATCAGCACCTGCCAACACTTCAGCAATACGATCTCGATCTTCAATTGCTGACTGACGACCAACATCTGGATTCGCGCCAGCACCCAAGCCTTTTGTAATGTTGCCACCTATTTGCAGCACAGTATTCGACGACAGGTCAGTAAGCGCCTGAGCATCGGTATTAGCACAAATAAATTCAACACCTTCAATATCATTAGCAATCATATGCTTCACAGCATTACCACCGCCACCGCCAACACCGATGACTTTAATGACTGCACTTTGCGGTACATTATCGACTAGTTCAAACATGATTCATTCCCCCTCAGGAAAGTTAAAATAAAAAAATTAAAAACACCAAAATTTACTGCTAAAAATTACTCTTAAACCAAGACTTCATACGACCTAAAAAACCTTCACCACTGTCAGTTTTGCGCACTAACAAATCCTCTTCTCGCTTAAATCCATAATGTAATAAACCCATCGCCGTCGCATAGATTGGATTTTCAGCCACCTCGCCAAAACCCGAAACATTTTGCGGAAAACCCAAACGGACAGGGACATGAAAAATCTCTTCAGCCAGCTCAATGGCGCCCTGCATCTTTGCCGTTCCGCCAGTCAGTACAATCCCCGCAGCGATCAGATCTTCGTAGCCGCTGCGACGCAGCTCAGCCTGAACCAGAGTAAAAAGCTCGTCATAACGCGGCTCAACCACTTCAGCCAATGCCTGACGAGAGAGATCTCTGGGAGGCCGATCACCCACGCTCGACACCTTAATTGTTTCGTCTCCAGAGGCCATTTGAGTCAAGGCATAGGCATAATTAATTTTAAGCTCTTCTGCATATGGCGTCGGTGTTCTTAGTGCCATCGCAATATCGTTAGTTACCTGATCACCAGCGATAGGAATATTAGCGGTATGCCGAATAGCGCCTTCGGTAAACACAGCGATATCGGTGGTACCACCACCAATATCGACCAAGCACACACCTAACTCGCGCTCGTCATCGGTTAAAGCTGCATAACTTGAGGCAAGCTGCTCTAAAATGACTTCCTCAACTTGCAAATCGCAACGATTAATACATTTTTCTATATTTTGGGCAGCAGTTACTGCACAAGTCACAAGATGAACCTTCGCCTCGAGTCGGACGCCAGACATACCCAAAGGCTCTTTAACACCCTCTTGCGTATCGACAACATACTCTTGCGGCAGTACATGTAATATTTTCTGATCGGCAGGAATTGCCACCGCGCGAGCAGCATCAATGACGCGCTCTATATCATTAAGCTCCACCTCTTTATCTCGTATTGCTACGATGCCGTGTGAATTAAGGCTGCGGATATGGCTTCCGGCTATGCCGGCATACACAGAGTGAATTTGACAGCCGGCCATTAACTCGGCCTCTTCTACAGCCCGCTGAATCGATTGCACCGTAGACTCAATATTGACCACCACGCCTTTCTTCATTCCGGTTGATTTGCACGAACCGGCACCCAGCACTTCAATAGTTCCATCGCCATGCAACTCACCCACTACGCACAGAACCTTTGATGTACCTATATCTAAACCGACGAGCATTTTTCCTGCGGTGACCTCAGACATGCTGAACTCCCATAGTTTGTATTAGACGAATCTGAACGTTATTTGCCACGATATCTAAACCGTGTGTATTGACTACAGCCATACCAACTCTCATTTTTTGCTTGCCTTGAACCGCCGAATTACGCAGTGCTTGCGGCTGATCGCCACCTTGAATTTCCCTGACCGAATCTCTCCAGCTAATTGAAACGCCATAGGCGTAGCGCAAATCAGCAATTGCAATACTGGACCAATCATCAATAATTCCACCTTGAACCAAACCAATAAGGCGCGTTAGTCGTTCAAGATGGCTTTTCTCGCCAAGTTCAATGCGCGTACCGTCTTGCAATACCAACCAAATATCGCTACCCAATGAAGAACCCAATTCATGTATTGCCAAATAATACGGCGAAAGCATTTTTTGCAATTTATTGTATTCATCCACCATCAACTTTATATCTGTGCGGTCATGGGAAAACATACCCGGCGTAGTAAAACGCGGCAGCTCAGAGAATTCCGCGATCGAACTAACGGGGATAAGCTCTGCACTGCTGGCTAATACATGTGTACCGTTCCATCGTGCAACAGGAAGATGCTCATCAATCTGTACGCGCAGGATATTGGGCCACTGCCTAAGCACTGCAGCTCGACGAATCCAGCGGTGTGATTCAAGCACTGATTGAAGCGCTACAAGATCAATCTCCCAAAAGCCTTGCTCCAAATACTCATCCATCAATAAGTAAATTTCTTCTTCAGTAGCACCACGACTGCTATCTTCGGTACCGCTGTAACCGAAAAGCTCTACGCCCCCCACCGGTGAGCGCTCGACAGCACGCAAGCCAGCTACCGCGCCGATGACCAACGCAAGAAAAATCCCAGCACCAATAGCACGCTTAAACCAAACCGCCATTGAAACGCCTATCGAAGACTGCGCTTTACTGCCACGCTGCAATCGGCTGGCGCCACTTTTGTTATTAAACGCAATCATTTGGCAGCACACGCATTAATAATTTCACCAATCAAATCAGCAAATGACAGGCCCGCCGCATTAGCGGCCATGGGAACCAAACTATGATCCGTCAAACCAGGAACCGTGTTCACTTCAAGTAAATAAAAAACGCCGCTCAGCTCATCTTGCATGACATCAACACGACCCCAACCGACGCAACCCAATGCTTCAAACGCCGCCAATGCAATCGTTTGCAAGCGATTTTCAGCATCATTATCTAAGCCGCTAGGAATAAAAAAGCGGGTCTCGTCCGATTCATACTTCGCCTGAAAATCGTAAAATTCTTGCGACGCTTGAATACGGATACTGGGCAAGCACCTTTTATTAAGTATTGCCACTGTATACTCAGGCCCGCTCACCAAACGCTCAGCCATTACTGGCTGGTTGAATAGCGAAGCCTGCCGGAAGGCATCGTGCAGCTCGGTGCTACTGCTCGCTATTGCCATACCAAAGCTCGAACCCTCAGCTATTGGCTTTACAAAAACCCTCCCACCCAATTGTGCGAGCGCCGCCTCTAAGTCTTCGCGGCTCATAGAATCCTGCAACAATTTATAGGGGGGCGTAGGTAGACCAAGGCCCTTCCAGATATGCTTACTACGCAACTTATCCATTGCCAGAGCGGATGCCATCACGCCACTGCCACTGTAGGGAATACCTAACAGCTCAAGCACAGCTTGCAACTTTCCATCCTCACCACCGGCGCCATGTACGGCAATAAATGCAAATACTGGATGGGTCTTTTCTAAATCAGCAAGTAAATCTCCAGCTGTATCAATACCAACTGCATCTATGCCAGATGCCTGCAAACTATTCAGCACAGCCATGCCACTTTGCAAGGATATTTCACGCTCTGAGGCAGTACCGCCCATGAGTACAGCCACACGACCACTCAAATAATTTACAGCAGGCATATTGGAAAAACCTCAACTTCATGAGCTGCTTTAAAACACATTTCACTCATTAATCAGCGCCTCCGATGCACCAGAAACAAGCGACTTAGAAATCTTTCCAACATCGCCAGCGCCCTGCATCAGCAAAACATCACCGGGCTGAAGTACACTTTCCAAAACCTTCAACAATTCTTTATTGTCCTCGACGTAAATTGGCTCCAACTCACCACGCTGACGGATACTGCGAGACAAGCTTCTACTATCGGCGCCGGCAATAAGCTGCTCTCCGGCTGGGTATACGTTTAACAGCACCAGCACATCAACTTTACCTAGGCTACTAACGAATGATTCATATAAGTCATTGGTACGTGAATAACGATGCGGCTGAAACACCATAACCAAGCGCTTTTCAGACCAACTATCCCGCGCGGCAGAAATTGTCGCTGCCACTTCTCTTGGATGATGCCCATAGTCATCAACCAACGTTACGACTTGGCCTGCAAGAGTGATATTTTCTTGAACATCAAAACGACGACCCACCCCTGCAAAATCATTTAAGGCCTTTAAAATAATGCCTGTATCTATGCCTTCTTCTTGCGCCACAATAAAAGCAGCAGCTGCATTCAGGGCGTTATGCCGACCTGGCATACTCAAAGAAACATGCAATGGGTTTTTTGAGCCGCCAATACGCAAATCAAAATCAGTACGCATTGCCTCGCAACGATAATTTATTAATTGATAATCAGCCGCTTCACTAAAACCGTAAGTCACCACCGTTCGATGAAACCGATCCTGCAACTCAATGATGTTTTCATCATCAATACAAGCGACCAACAGCCCATAAAATGGAAGGTTATGAACAAATTTAATGAACGTATCTTTAAGCCGACTAAAATCACCACCATAAGTACTCATGTGATCTTCGTCGATATTAGTGATCACTGAAACCATAGGCTGTAAATGCAAAAACGATGCATCACTTTCATCAGCCTCGGCAATAAAATATCGCCCCTCCCCCAGCTGAGCATTAGCATTGGCACTATTCAACAAGCCACCAATTACAAAAGTTGGCGCCACTTTGGCCTCACCAAAAATAGAAGCAATCAAGCTAGTGGTAGTGGTTTTTCCGTGCGTACCAGCCACGGCTATTCCGTAGCGATAACGCATCAATTCAGCGAGCATCTCAGCCCTAGGAACAACCGGCAAACCTTGTTCTTTTGCAGCCGCCACTTCAACATTGCTCGCATCAATAGCGGTAGAAGTAACAACCACATCAGCAGAATCTATTTGGCAGGCATCATGCCCTATAAATATATTGGCACCTAACTCTGCCAAGCGCTGGGTAGTGTGGCTCTCTGACAAATCCGAACCACTAACACCGTAACCTTGGTTTATTAATACCTCAGCGATTCCACACATGCCAGCGCCACCTATGCCAACAAAATGTATATTTCTGATACGCCGCATGGAACCCACTAAGGATTTTTCAACAGGCATGCGCATACTCCTCACATACCGCAGCAATATGTGCAGCTGCTTTGGGCCGAGCTAGGTTCCTACTTAATTTTGCCATAGTAATAAGCTTATTTTGAGAGACTGCCAAAGACTGCAAGGCGCCAATCAGCGAATCCGTATTGAAATTTTCTTGCCGAATCACTACAGCGGCATCACCATCAACTAACCACTGCGCGTTAACGGCTTGATGGTCATCTATAGCGTGCGGGTAAGGTACTAAAATGGCCGCAACGCCAACGGCTGTGAGCTCACTTATAGTCAGCGCACCTGCTCGTGCGATGACTAAATCTACCTGCTGCAAGGTCCCCGCCATATCTTCAATAAAAGGTAAAACCATGGCATCAAATTTTTCACGACAATAACTGGCTTCAACTTGCGCATGATCATGAGCGCCGGTCTGATGAAAAACCTGCAAATCAGTAAATTCACAGTTAACATTTGTCCAAGTTTCATGCCACTGCAGCAGTGCCGCAGGAACCACTGCATTCAAACTGCTGGCCCCTAAGCTGCCGCCAACAATTAATATTTTTAAACGCTTTGTGCCTGCCACCCCTCTCGCATCAGGCAATGGCACATCTATAAATGCCTGACGCAGTGGATTACCACAACAATCAACATTGGCGCGTTGCGAAAAAACGCCTGGGTAAGCGGTAAAAATTGTTTGGGAAAACGGTGCCAGTAACCGGTTAGTTGTGCCCGCAACAGCATTCTGTTCTTGTAGGAAAAATGGTTTGCGCAATAAGATAGCGGCTATACCGCTCGCAGCTGAAACATACCCTCCAGTCCCCAACATACAAACAACTCTATACCGAAGAGCCAATTTAATTATGCTCAGCGCTGCTGCTATTAATAATAGTGGCGCCAGCAACATGGTCCCCAAGCGCTTACCGCGCATGCCTGTAACGCTTACCGTGTGCAGAGGGAAATTATTTTCCGGCACCACACGAGACTCGATACCCTGCTGCGTACCAATCCACACCACCTTAATTTGACTTTCGCGCAAGCGCTCGGCTATGGCCAAGGCAGGAAATACATGACCGCCAGTGCCACCTGCGGCAATTAATACAGCGATCGGCTTAGCCGCATTGCGCTTACGCATGGCGCTCACCATACTCATGAGAGCCATGCACTCGATTCATCGCTGAATCAACTAATCTATTGGTGCTCGTAATTGTGCCGCGTCGCTCATCTTCATCCGATGCGGCATAAATTACCTCTTGATCAATTCTCAGCACCATGGCAATAAAGATTCCACTGGCTAATAAACTACTGCCACCGTAACTAAGAAATGGGAGAGTCAGCCCTTTAGTAGGCAATAAACCGATATTGACCCCAACATTAATAAATAGCTGGATAGAAAATATTAATGCCACTCCGTAAGTCACATAGGCACCAAAAAGCTGACCAATTCTCTCTGCTCGAAAGGCTACTCGCAAAATACGGATAATGAGAAAAGCATACAAGCACAGTGTCGCGATACAGCCGAACAATCCAAGTTCTTCGGCCAGCACTGCAAAGATAAAATCGGTATGCGCCTCAGGCAAAAAAAACAATTTTTGAATGCTGTTGCCAATGCCTAAACCAAAGAACTCACCGCGCCCAAATGCAATTAACGATTGCACCAGCTGATAACCGCCGCCCTGCTGATAAGTCCAGGGGTCAAGAAACGCCACCATTCGAGCCATACGGTATTCTTCGCTTAGTACCATAATGGCTAAAATAGACCCACATAGGACGATCAAAGCACTAAACTGCCCAATTCGCACACCACCTAAAAAGAGTAGCGATAATGCAGCCACAAGAAAAACCACTACTGCGCCGAAGTCTGGCTGCAACAAGAGCAAGAAAATCAATAGCCCCATCACTATCATTGGGTTCATGAAACCTAGCCAATGGCTTTTAACGAGCTCGGACTGTCTCACTAAATAACTAGCGAGATAAACCACCACGCCAATTTTGGCGAGCTCCGAAACCTGTAAAGTAAACGGCCCCAGTGCCAACCAACGAGTTGCGTTATTAGCTGTATGCCCCAAACCAGGAATCCAAATAATCACGAGCAAGAAAAAACCGCCAAACAAGACATGAACAGCATAGGTAGACCACCAGCTAACTGGGACTCGAAAAGCGGCAACGGCCGCAACCCCACTAATGACCAAGTACACACAATGCCGATAAAAATAAAATAAAGGCTGCTGAAAGCGCTGATCCGCGTATTCAACTGAGGCCGATGTAATCATAACCAGACCTAGCGCAGCCAGCGCCAGTGCAGCCATCAACAACCAAGTATCAAAGCCGGCAAATCGATAGCCATAAGCATGGCGCGGCTTGACCGATGCATGCATCGACTTGACCTGCGTTCTCATCGCTCAACTCCAATCGATGGCGCCGCATTGATCAAGTCGTTCACGGCTTTTCTAAAAACATCGCCTCGCTCTTCGTAATTGCTAAACATGTCAAAACTGGCACAAGCTGGTGACAGCAAGACTAGGTCGCCTGGTTCCGTCAAAGCGTGAGCTGCATGAACAGCCCCTAGCAAATCTTGTGCGTAATGCAAATCCGAACAACCGGCACAGGCAGCACCTATTTGCTCAGCCCCCTCGCCAAACAACACCAGCTTACATGCGTGTTTTTCAACTACCGTAGCCAGCGGCTGAAAATCAGCTGACTTAGTTTGCCCGCCGGCAAGGACAATAATTTTCTGATCGCCTGCTGCAGAAAATCCATTAATTGCTGCAACGCAAGCCCCCACATTCGTGGCTTTAGAATCATTGATATAACGCACGCCGGCAAAGGATCCGACCAGTTCGCAACGATGCGGCAAACCTCTAAACTGAGCGGCCTTCTCAGCCAAACCCTGCATATCAAAACCAGCAGCATCTACGATGGCTAACGCTGCCATAACGTTCAAAACATTATGCCGACCCGGTAAAGCAATCGCATCGACCGCCAACACACGCTCTACGCCCTTAACGATATACTCTTGGCCGTCAGTTTCTTGCAAACTATAATCGTCCAGCCCTTGCGTACATCGACCAAAACTTTTTTGCACTAAACCTGCCCGCTGAAGCGGGTAAGTCAACCGATCATCTCGATTGAATAAAGCAACCTTAGCTTCGCTATAGACACGTTGTTTCAACTGATGATAACGCAGCATAGTTTTATGCCGATCCATATGATCAGCAGACACATTAAGCACACAAGCGACGGAGAAGTTGTAATGGTGTGCCCGTTCAAGCTGAAAACTTGAAAGCTCCAATACATAAACATCGCAGTCTCTTTCGATTAAATCGAGCATCGGCGTACCTAAATTTCCGCCTACGCCAACGTGAAGATTTCTGCTAGCCAGCAGCTCTCCGACCAATGTTGTCACCGTGCTTTTTGCATTTGAACCAGTAATCGCAATGACTGGCGCATCCACATTTCGCATAAACAAATCAAGGTCGCCGGAGATCAGCGCACCGCTTGCTGCAGCCTGCTCAAGCTCTGGGGTGTCCAGCGCCAAACCAGGGCTGACGTAAAGTTCGTCTGCACGCTCGAAAACCTCTGCTGGAGCATCCCCCAAATAAATATCTACACCGACGAATTCTGCACACAAGCTATCTTTATTGGGCAAGTCCACTCGACTATCCAATGCCGAAAAAGGCAAACCGGCTCGCTGCAAAAAGCGCATCGTCGAAAGACCAGTGGCCCCCAAGCCAACAACCAATCTATTTCTGTCTGTTTGAATCAAATTCATAAATGAAATTGCGCTATTCAATCCTAATTCTTGCTCAGTGTTTATCAACATGGCTACAGTCTGATTTCTCACTAACGCAGCTTTAACGTTGCCAAACCGAACAAAACCAACATAACGGTAATAATCCAAAATCTAACGATTACACGTGGTTCTGGCCAGCCTTTTAATTCGTAATGATGATGCAACGGGGCCATTCTAAACACGCGCTTACCCGTCAACTTGAATGATGTCACTTGAATAATGACTGACAGGGTTTCTACAACAAAAATTCCTGACATGATAAAAAAGACAATTTCGTGCCGAGTAATTAAGGCAATAATACCCAAGGCAGCTCCCAGTGAGAGCGCGCCCACATCCCCCATAAATACTTGCGCTGGGTAGGTGTTAAACCATAAAAATCCGAGTCCGGCGCCCGCTAATGCGCCACAGTAAATGGCTAGCTCTCCGGCGCCTGGCAAATATGGAATGTGCAGGTAGCTAGCAAATTCACTATGCCCCGCAAGATAAGCTATGATCCCCAGCGCCGAACCCACCAGCACCGTAGGCAGTATGGCCAACCCGTCCAAGCCATCAGTTAGATTGACTGCATTACTGGCACCAACCACCACAAAATAACCCAGCACTATGTAAAACCAGCCCAAGCTAATAGCCACATCCTTAAAAAATGGCACAATGAGTTGCTGCTCTTGCGGCAGGGTCGATGTCATATATAAAAATATCAACACAATTAGAGCCGCAACTGACTGCCAAAAATATTTCCATCGAGCAATTAAACCTCGCGAATTTTTTTGCACGATTTTTCGATAGTCGTCGACCCACCCGATCGCACCAAAGAAGATCGTTATTGCCAACACTGCTTGAACGTAGCGATTTGAAATATCTGCCCACAACAAGGTTGTAATACAAATACTCAATAAAATAAGCGCCCCACCCATCGTAGGCGTTCCCGCTTTTTCTAGGTGCGATTCAGGGCCATCACTGCGAATGGTTTGCCCTAACTGCTTATCGATAAGGCGCTGAATAACCTGCGGCCCCAACAATAAGGAAATACCCAGCGCGGTTAACACGCTCAAAATGGAGCGCATCGACAAATACTGTACAACTGCAAAACCGCGCACAAACTGCTGCAAGTATTCGGCAAGCCAAATCAACATGAGACACCAACCTGATCAAACCGATTTGTTGCCAGTAATTCAACTAACTGTTCCATACCTGCCGATCTCGAACCCTTAACCAGCACCACTGCTTCGCGGCATGACTCACTTAACAAATAATCTGCTAGCAATTCTTGACTGGCGAAAACGTCTGCACGTTTCGGGGAATCGCCAACCACCTGCATAAACCCATCAACGTAGCTTGAGGCATACATACCCCAAGCCAATAAGCAGTCGATGCCTTGGTCAGCTGCATACTCGCCAACCCCATGATGCAATTCCGCTGCATCAGGGCCTAGCTCAGCCATATCGCCGAGTACTAAAAAAATCGGCTTTAGATGAGCATGCCCGCTGCTTTGCTTATTACCGACCACAGTATCAATAGCCGCGCGCATAGCCGCTGGATTCGCGTTATACGAGTCATCAATTAACGTCAGTGCATTGCGTGCGCCGCGCCGTTGGAGCCTGCCAGATTCGGCATTGAGCTTACCGAGACCGGCCACTATGGCCTGATCAGAAATATGCAAGGCCTTGGCCACGGCGATACTGCCCAATGCATTAGCAACGTTATGCTTACCCAAAAGTTGTAGCGAGACTTCAATCGACCAGCCCGGGCTTATGGCATCTCCGGAAGCGGTGAAACGCACGCCTGAAAGGTCAGCCTCTACATTGCTGGCAACAATATCGGCTGCCAAATCACTCAGCGAAAATGACAACATAGATGGAGCATCAGTCCGAGCATGCACGCGGGCTTGCCAATCGCTGGCAAAAGGCTCATCAAGATTGATCACCGCAACACCCGTAGCAGGCAGTGAGTCGTATATTTCACCCTTTGTTTGCGCGGTGATTTGCAAACTCCCAAATCGGCCTAAATGAGCTTCCGAAATGTTGGTGACCACGCCAATATCAGGCCTGGCAATACGGGTCAGATAAGCAATATCACCCGCCTTAGCTGCGCCCATTTCAATCACCGCATACTGCTGCGTCTCATCAAGCTCGAGTAATGTGAGCGGCACACCCAGCTCGTTATTAAGATTGCCTTGGGTTGCCGACACATTTGCAACTTCTGCCAAAATACTCCTGAGCATATTTTTGCACGTGGTTTTTCCTGCACTACCGGTAATTGCAACCACCGCGCCTTTAAATAAACTGCGGTTATAGCTGGCTATATCACCCAGCGCGACAGCTGCGTCAGCAACCACGATTTGCGGTATGTCGATTGCTTGTAGCGTTTCAACAACTGCGCCAACAGCACCAGCATTTTTAGCCTCACTCAGAAACTCATGCCCATCAACATGCTCGCCACGCAACGCCACAAACAAACCGCCAGGGATAATTGCTCTTGTATCAATACCAACCGAGCTAACGAGCCCATCCGCCCCATGTAAAAATGCATTACTAGCAGTGGCAATATCAAGCAAAGAAGTATTCGGCATCATGCTGCACACCTTCGAGATAATTCGCGCTCAGCAACTTCATAATCGCTGAAATAAATGCGCTCACTACCTACCAGCTGATAATCTTCATGCCCCTTACCCGCAATTAACACAACATCACCGCAGGCGGCCTGTTCAATGGCACAAGTAATTGCGCTGTTGCGATCAAGCTCAACTTGAATATTTTGCAGCTCTCGTATGCCAGCCTGAATATCAGTAACAATATTCTGAGGCAACTCATTGCGCGGGTTGTCATTGGTCAGGATCACGCGGTCAGCATACTGCTCGGCAATTTCCCCCATCAGCGCACGCTTACCATTATCACGCTCGCCACCAGCGCCAAAAATCAACCAAAGATTACCAACAGCATGAGGCCGCAAGGCCTGTAGTGCGGCGGACAAAGCATCAGGAGTATGCGCATAATCAACAACAACGGTAATGTCGGCACCACTATTCGAGGGAGCAGCTGATTGCTGTGTATCTGCATTTACTGCGGTTACGTGGGTAGGAGGCTCAACGATTTGCATACGCCCCGGGACAGGGTCGAGCTGTTTTATAGCTTCAAGCACGGCTTTAAAATCACAACCCTCAGCGACTATAGCGGACAGTACCAGCAAGATATTGTTGAGGTTGAATTCGCCGATCAAGCATGTCTGTATTAACCCATGACCCCAAGGCGTATACACATCGGCCTGAGTTCCAGACATAGAGCAGCGAATATTTTTGACATAGACATCGGCCACGTTATTTCGTGTAGAGCAGCTAATAATTTGTAAGTTTTTATCGAGCGACTGAATCAATTCTCTACCGGTAGCGTCATCTACATTGATAACTGCGCACACCAAACCTTGGGTATCAAACAAAATACGCTTAGCCGCAGCATATGAATGCATATCACCGTGGAAATCGAGATGATCTCGCGACAAGTTGGTGAAAATAGCGGCTTTGAAATTAACCGCTGCAACGCGCGACTGACTCAAAGCATGCGAAGAAACCTCCATTGCCACAGCCGAACAATTGCGCTGCTTTAAACTGCTTAAACAGCTCTGTACAAATATCGCATCGGGCGTGGTAAAACCTGTTAATTCAAGGTCGACTTGCCGAGCCTCTACCACTCCGCAACCCAGAGTACCAATTAAGCCAGCCCGAACATTGAAGTGAGCCAACAAACCCGCCAGCAACCAGGCGCAGGTGGTTTTGCCATTGGTGCCCGTTACGCCGATAACACTTAAATCTGCTGATGGGTGATGAAAAAAAGTATCGGCCAAAGCACTTAGTTTGTGGCGCAGATCAGTCAACTCAATAACAGGCACTTGGTCACGCCAATGGATAAATTGCCGACCCTCCAATTGGGCCACAGATTCCATTGAATTTTGGCGTGTCTCGGTCTCAATTATTACGGCAACCGCCCCTTTGGCAATGGCCTGTTCAACAAACTGACGGCCATCACTAGACAGCCCACCGAATGCAACAAATAAATCACCAGGTTGCACACGACGACTATCGTCACATAACCCATTGATCTCCAGGTCAGCACAATTTTCCATTTCTAGGCAGCGCTGCGGCGCAAGATCTACAAGCAACTGCGAGAGTGTCATCACGAATGGCAACTTATGCATCGTGTCCAACCCTCAATGAACCACGGTGGGCCGGCAGGGACTTCGAGAAATTCAAACCGCCAAGAGGAGCAAAGGCCGGGGCTTCTGATGCAAAGCGCACATCCAACTGCTCCGGCCGATCAGGCGCAATATTTAATAAGCGCACTGCCGAACGCACCACGCGAGAAAAAATGGGGGCCGCCACCTTACCACCATGATATTCGCCACGCTTCGGATCATCGATTGTCACAACAACGACCAATTTTGGATCTGAAGCCGGAACCATGCCAGCAAAAGTTGCGCGGTAATTATTTTCTTCATAGCCGGAACTACCCACTCGATGAGCTGTTCCAGTTTTTCCTGCAATGCTGTAACCCGCCAGCTGAGCCTTAGTGCCAGTGCCGCTATCGACTACGCCGACCATCATGTCTCGTAGCTGCCGAGCAATAACCGGGGACATCACTTGCTCAGCAGCGCTATCACTGATGCGAGCCATACTTTTATCGTGCTTGAGCAAGCTAACCGGACGCTTTATGCCATCAGCTGCAATCACAGAATAGGCGCGCGCTAACTGCATGGCATTGACCGACATACCAAGTCCGTAAGAGAGTGACGCGCGATCCAGATCCGACCAGTCTTTTTTGTGTGGGAGAAGCCCAACCTGCTCACCAGGAAAACCTGTGGCGCAGTATTCGCCAAACCCCACACGCGAAAACATACCATGCAGCTGCTCTGCCTCCATACCCAGTGAAATTTTTGTGGTACCCACCTGACTAGATTTACTCAAAACACTGGCAACATCTAACTTGCCGTAATCCTTGGGATCCTTAATGACTTTGCCCGGCAACCGAATCATGCCAGGAGAAGTATCAATAATGGTCGAAGCGTTAATGCTGCCCTCCTCTAAGGCGGCCGCTAAAGTAAAAGGCTTGACCGTCGATCCAGGCTCAAACAAATCAATTAAGGCGCGGTTACGAGTATTAGCTGGAACAAGCTGACTGCGATCATTAACGTTATATGACGGCTGGTTAACCAGCGCCAAAACTTCGCCACTAGCCACATCAAGAACCACCATAGAACCTGAGCGCGCATCATTGTCGGCAACGGCAGCTTTAAGTTCACGGTAGGCCATATACTGTAAATTCATATCGATCGAAAGCTGCAACTGGCCACCACCAGTTGCCGCACGCTTCATACTAATATCTTTAATAGGCTCGCCATTACCGTTGCGCATAACCTGCCGCTCTCCTGGCTGGCCGCTGAGCAAATCATCAAAAGCAAGTTCGATGCCTTCCTGACCTCGATCTTCTACATCGGTAAATCCAACGATGTGCGATGCAAACTCTGCTGCCGGGTAGTAACGCTTGTACTCAGTTTCGGCATGCACCCCTTTAATTTTTAGTGCCAGCACTCGCTCAGCAAGGGCCGGATCTATTTGCCGACGCAAAAAAACATACCGCCCACTAGACTGAAGTCGCGCCTTAATTTTTGACGCCGACATATCAAGAAAACCACTCAAAGCACGGATATCACTGGCTTTATTCTCAAAGACCTTAGGATTAATCCAAATTGATTGCACAGGCGTGCTATAGGCTAACAATGCACCGTTGCGATCAATAATTTCGCCGCGCCCTGCCGGTATCAACTCATTACGCAATACCCGCAAGTCGCCCTGCTGCTTCAAAAAAAGATGTCCCTTTTCGTCATCACTAAATTGCAAAAAAAACAATCTAAAAATTAACGCCAGTAGCGCGACCAATAGCAGCGACCACAATAAAAAAACGCGCCATTGCGATAAAAGCTCTCGACTCACTGAATTCCCCTTTTGGCCTGTCGAGCATTCATGCGATTAGTTTGAACAGGCTGGGGTGCAACCGCCATGCTTGAGTCAGGACTTACAAAAGGCGACGGAGAAACGATAACCACCTGAGAAGCATTAGGCACATGCATACCCAACTGGTTTTCTGCATAGGATTCTATAACTGCAGGCGATGTCCAAGCGCTTTGCTCAAGCAACAACTTGCCCTGAGTAATCTCTAACTCTGTGTGCAGGCTAATGGCGTGCTTCAAAGCGATAAATGACTGCCTGTTTAGATGGCTGCTATAGGCAACTGCCAACGCAGACATCACCACCAGTACAATTAAAAATATCATTGTAGGCAACCATCGCTTTGTTGAAGTGCGATCTT
>Ga0209119_1000325_pt1 | contig 48633 bp, 54 predicted proteins | sample COG_03_FD_184747 | JGI IMG/M metagenome (GOLD analysis project Ga0209119, IMG submission 184747) | Pelagic Microbial community sample from North Sea - COGITO 998_met_03 (SPAdes) (version 2) | ecosystem: Environmental > Aquatic > Marine > Neritic zone/Coastal water | place: Helgoland, sampling...
CAACGCCCCGATTGAAATAACTGGCGAGAATATGACCGAAACCGGATCCATGGGAACCGTTACCCGTGCCGGATATTCTGCACCTTATCAGACATTTAACGATGCCGAATCCATGATGGGGCATCTCCAAAGTGTTGAAGGGGTAAGTCCAGAATCTTTACAATTCACACAAAACTGGGTTGAGCGTATGTACGCAGCTAATCCGGAAGAAATGTCTAAATTAAAGATTGCATTCAGCCCACGGACTCCGGATGCCAATCTTAAGAACCGAGGAACCTTTGAAGCGCGTGATGGACATAACATCATGTACATTAATGAAAAGGAATTTGCCGCCGATCCAATGGGTGCATTCATGCATGAATCTGGTCACTTTGCCAGGATCATGGTTATGTCCGATGAGGAGTTAAGATCCGCATGGGGCGGGCTGGGCGAAGACAGTCAGCTCGAAGCGTACACTCAATATTTTACCAAGAAACCAGATGCTACCTTTGATTCACTGGATGAGAAAACTCAGAAGAAAGTTAGACGAGCATTTGACCGAACTCCCGATGATGTCCTGGCCGAAGAATGGTTTTCATACCAATGGGGTAGGGTTCTCATGGGGTACACCGTTGATAAGAATGTAGCTAAGCCCCTTAAGAATTTTAAGGATAAAGTTATTCACCCAATCCTTGGCGAGTACGCGGGTACTGAAAATCTAGCCGGAGGTAAAAGCGAGCAGGGCTATATATTAGACCAAAAGATTTTACAATTCCTAGGATATGAAAACGGAATGCCTACCCCCAAGGTTCCAGACGAAGGAGGCAAACCGACCAACTCGACCCCGCAGACCAGAGAGCAGACCCAAACAAAGCTTAACGCAATGCCGGGAACCCCGCAGGAGAAATCCAAAATCGCAAAAGCGGTTAACGCAATGCTCGGCGCGGACATCCTTACGGAAAGCCCGTCATTTTATTCGAATATGAATAGAGCCGCTGCGGTCGCAGCGTCTAAAGATATTGAGGAGTTTGATAAGAAAAAAGATGATGCGGAAACCGTAGCGGACACACTTAAAGAATCTAATCTTAGGCGACTAGAGAAGAAAATAGCTAAAAGAAAAAAGACCGATGGTTATGACGCAAAAGATCAACCGCAAGACATCCTATCGCCAGAAGAATTAAATGAGCAACAGCTTAGAGATGAGGGAGGTTTTCAACCAAAGGCAAAGCCGGAAGAAATAAGCGAATCACCCGGAGGCAAACAACTCCCCGAAGGGTTAGGAACTATACCAAGAAAACCTCAAAAGTCTGACGGGTTGTTCAAATCGAAACCTAATATCAAAGCCGTTCAAAAAAGAATCAAAAGAGCGGAGAAAAAGGAAGCCCAGAAAGCTGAGATTAGAAAAAAGCGCGATGCAATAAGAAAAGCGAAACAAAAAGAAACTGTCGCATTCCGAGTGGATGAGATTGCACCAAAAGATTACGAAAAACCTAGAGCTAGTAGAAAGTTTGACACACCAGCACCAAAACTCGGAACCGAACAGGATAAGCTTAATCAACGCACACCTTCAAAGAATAATACAACCGCTTCAGTTAACCCAAAAGCAACAAGCAGAAGCGAGCAGGAAATAATTAAGCTCGATAAAATTCTTCCAAAAACAAAAGAAGAGTTAGATCAAATTCGCGACCTAAAGAATCAGTTAAGCGAGAATCAAGCAAAGTTTGATTCCGTAGTTTCTTTAGACAAAGCGATTGAGGAAGCGATTACAGAACTAGAAGAAGAGGGTAGCCCAAGTATTACTCAGATCATTTCCAAAGTTCTTAACCTTGAAGTGTTACTCAAAGCATCCCCCATCTCACTCGTATCCGAGATTGAGAAAGCGATGAACCCCACCGCCAGCCGATCCAAGGTTCCAAGCTCCAAGGATATTGAGGACATGGCTACCGAGGCGAGGGAGAGAATCGAGGATGTTAAAGAGTTGCTTAACCTCAGACTCGCGGAGATCGACCGGGAGATCGCAAGCCTTGAGCCGTCGGCCGGAGCCCAAGCAGAAATAACCGAGCTCCAGTCAAAGCGTAAGCTTGTAAAAATGTACCTCCATTTCATCGCCCCCGAGGAAGCATCCGTTGATTGGAAGGATGTACCGCATAATCTTATTACTTTCCGAAGATACAAGCTAGTAAAAGGTAAAGAAGTATACAGCCCAGATACACTAAAACCGATCCCAATAACCTTTGGCATGCTTGCGAGCATGAAAAAATGGCAAGAGGGATCAGGAGAGTATTCTAATATTGAATACCGACCAAAGAATGTTGATCAGGATAAAAGAACTCCTCAGGAATATCTCTGGGATTATGTAAATCACGAATTTAAACCACCACCCGTATCCGATAAAGATAAAGCAGAAATAGGAAAACCTTTTTACGGAGGATTAACCGAAAACCAATACCGTATGAAACTGGAAGCGATCAAAGCTTCCGCTATGTTCACTAAGCAACAGGATGTTGGTAAAGAGCCTATGGGTTCTGCTCGTTGGGAAGTGGAGAATAATATTAAACAAGAAGCCCGACGCGGATACCCAAGCGGTTTTACAACAGAAAGAGGTGCAAATTTTGGAGCGGTTATTGCCGAAAGAATTAGGCAAAAGAGCTTATCAGGAAAAGTAAAATCAGATGGTACAAAAGCATACGCAAATTTTGATTTAGAAACTCTCGAGCCGACAATTCCTGATGTTGTAGCACTGATGATGGCTAACGGCCGAACTTTAGAACTGCTTGGTGACCCAAGCGATTCCATGAAAGATTTCGACCACATGCTTTTTGTAATCGCACGAGAAGAAATGAAATCCAAACTTCTCGGGGAAAAGGATAAGGGTGGTGTTCCAAGTGATCTAGAGAATCAATTTGAATATGCAGAAGAAGACGGCGATCCGTTTATAAAAGTTCAGCCCGGTGCAACATTAGCCAAAACCTTGCTTGGAGTGTTAAGTACAAAAGCCCGTCTTAAGTTTGAAAGAGATTATTTAGAATACATCGTAGAAAATACGCAACTTTCCGATTCAACGTCTACCAAATTAAATTTAGAAATGAGCAAAGAAGGGATGCGTCTAGACTCCCTCTCCGGAGACAACCCCAAAGTAGCTCTTGAAAAACTTGGAGAATACCTAGACTCCATTAAAGAAAAAGGCGGAGTTGAAGTACGCGGTAAGCTTGTACCAATACCTAAGAAAATCCAGGAAAGCCTTACGGAATCTTACACACTTCTTCGAGCAAGAGTTGATAATAAAAAGTATTTAAACGATCAGTTAAACGGTCACACAATAGAGGTTATTGGTGGAGTCTCCAAACCTCAGTCAAAAACAGTTTCAAAGTTCCGAGTAAAACCGGAAGATGCTTATGATTTCAGAAGACCACTGAGTCGGACATCAGAAAACATACCCGCAAAAGGTGATCACGGAGCTTTTACCGCCGGCGATATGTATAAAACCTTTGATGTCATGACAGCCTTTTCTAAAAGGCGCGAATCTCCTGAGGTTGTAGCTGATATGCTCATGGGTACATCGACAGGATTCGAAAAAGAAAGAACTAATGTAGGTAATTCAGAAACTGCACCCGCCCGCCCAATAAACATGGATCGGGCTGAAGCGGATCTACTATCATCAACAGATATTAGTGCAGTCGATCTTGCTAACTGGTATTTAGGTTCTAGAGACACCGAAGTTAAACGGATGGAGGACTTGCAGATGACCCCGTCATCTAAGGATAATAAACAACTACCAGGCGGCCTTGGCGAAGGACTTCTCCCGTATGTCTTTAGAGATTTCATAACTGCGATGTATGAAAACTTAAATATCAAGGATTTAGATCTTAAGCTTTTCGAGGAATCGGTTAAACCCTTTGATTGGACTTATACAGAAGGTCGAATGATGATGGGTGGAGAACTTGTCGATTTTAACATGTTCACCGACAAAGAAGGTATGATGCATCCGGAAGTTATGGAAGTATTGACCCGACCTGTTGTTCAGGCAGTTTTAGATGCTGAAGGTATTGATGTCTACGATCAGTTCGACCCAAATTCAGAAAACCTACTCCAGCGAGATACTCAGAAAGCAGAAAGCTTTGACAAAGATGATTCCGCGGAGATGCAGACTGAAGCAGACGACACAGATTCAGGTGCTCAAACATCAAAAGTTGAAGTTAATCCAGTAGAACAGGAATCTTTAAAGCAGTTCCAAAATGACAAAAGACAGGAACTCGGTGTTGATCCTGACCCAGTAAATAAGAACCCGGTCGAGAAACGAATTACGCTATCGGATCTTGTTAAGTCAAATTTGAAAGACAAAACTCCTGAAGAGATAAAAGCTTTCACCGACGACTCAATGACTGACAGCTTTAAACAAGCTCAGTTAGCCGAGAATGTAAAAGAATTTGAGGGAACCTTCACTACGAAGAGCAGCAAGAGCAGCAAGAGCAGCAAGAACCGCACGCTCAATTCCGATGCGGGCAGGGCAGATCTTTACGATTTTGTAGATAAGCCCACGGTAGGTTCCGTTTTACGAAAACTGGCTAACGAAGTCTCCACGCCGGAAAGGAAAAAATATATACAGGCCGCAGTTTCAGCTTTCAACTCACTTAAAGATTTCAGCACGGAGAAGAAGTTTGAAGATATTAATCGCGACGGTCAGATCATAGGTCGCTCATTTAAAGAAAGCTCAAGTGTGCGAGTCAGTGACACTCCAGTAAGATATTTAGAAGACAACGAGAATAGAAGCGCCGCAGCTAAGTACACTGAAGCCGACGGCGCTTTTGCAATGCTCCCGGATATTGCTATCGATAGGGACAGGTTTCTTAATAAAAACCCAGAAACGGTTTCTTACAACATAATCCACGAAGCATTTCACGGTGCGACCATAAATAGGTTGACCAATCTTGGTTTATTCAGGGATGCGGCAGCACAAAATAGGGAACGTAAAAAAGACACACCCGCAGCTAGATTACTGCGAGCCTACGATATAGCTAGAGCTAAAGCGGGTTTTGACGGGTCGCAAAATATTTCTACAGCTGCCGAGAAAGGTTTATATGGATTAACAAGCTTTGAGGAGTTTCTATCTGAAGCTCTTTCAAAGAATAGTCTTATTAAATTTTTAGACAGCATCGAGGCACCCACTAATTCTAAAATGTCTCTGTTTGATGAGTTAATTAACGCGATCAAAGACCTTCTAGGTTTAAAAATTAAAGGTACACTGCTTGGGGATGTTATTAAAAATTTATCGGAATTCACTGAACAGCAGACAGCAGAACTAGAGTCTAAAAAGGGGGAAGAGTATAGACCCATCCTCAATTCCGATGCAACGCTGACCAGCGACGTGAACCCAAATCTTGCGAAGGCAAACCTTCTCAGCAGAATTGCGGGCGATAGCGAATTAAAAAAGAATTTCGAGGAATGGCTTAAAGACAAAAAGGATTCAGAATTAGCCGGTAGCTTTATGATGAGTTTTGTTGACCAGGCGGATCCATTAAAGAGAGTACACCGCTCACTCTTTGACACACTCAAAGAATCCGGATTGGACATAGCTAAAGGCCCAATGCGTAGTCTTTACAATATGCTCAATGTCCACGGCAAATGGCATCAGTATTTCGGAAAAGGATATGACACTGTTGAACAGGCAAGGATTCAATTTATCCAACCGATTAAAGATGCGATGCTTAAATACGGTATCGATCAAGGTACCTTTGGAAATTACCTTCTTGCCCGTGCCGCACCGAGTAGGAACCAACATCTCAGGGATAAGGTCAAAAGACTACAGAAGGAGGCCGAAGAATTAACCGGGACTGAGCGACAAACCGCATTGAAAGATATCGAGAAAATATATCTCAATAAGGACGGCTCCGTAAAACATTCCGGAATATCCGATCAGGCCGCCTATGATCAAATTACCGAACTGGAGAAAGATCAAAATTTTGTAAACTTCGCAAATGAAGCTTTGGATCCTTATTACAACATGAATAAGGAATCGATAGACATGCTCAGGACGGCAAGCATGATTCGGGAGAGCACTCAGCTTGACGGTGTTCAGGAAGGTATCAGTGAATATGACCGCATGGTTGGAGCGATGTCCAAGATTGATTTGGCAGATTCAAACTCAGACTTTAATTTTGCCGGTTCAAAAATTAAGCTTTCAGACCCAAAATACTCATACTCCCCAATGCAGGGCTTTGAGGGAGAGACCGAAGCATTCTTTGATGCAGAGCGTGCATGGGAAGAGTTAGGAAAAGGACAGAACAGTTCTGGAAAAGGTTGGGATCAGCCAAAATCCACATTCCTTAACGACGGAGCGTTTGGTCGATATGACGGAACAAAAGGTCCGAACCCAGACAGCGTATTAGCAAATGCAATTAATCAATTCTTTGATTCCGCAATTCGAAGTCATAAGAATGAAGTCTCCCAAAGCTTCGGAGAAATGTTCCAATTGATGAAATCTATTGCGTACCCCGATAGCGAGGATACATACGAACCGAGCGATCCAGAACTTAGGATTGCTCGCGGTATGTTGTCTAAATTGCCGGAAGAGCAAAAGAAGAAGATTAAAGAGGAGTTTGATGAAATCTTTGAACAGGATTTTCAGAAGACAGCTGAGAAAAACATGTACACCCTTGAGACTACTAAAGATGGATTAGACAATGAAATTGTAGCTAAGCGGAAAAAGTTAAACGCTGAGTTCAAACAAGATCCGTTAGTATTTGTGTATCGAAAAGACGGAGCCCCTCAATTTATTAAATTTAAGAATACCACGAAGGGTACACGTATGGCTCGCTCCATGAAGAATTTAAAGTACGAGTCTCTTCCATCGGTTCTTAAATATTTCAATAAGGTCACTAGATTCATGGCTCAGATGTTTACATCGATGAATCCGGCTTTCATCATCCCCAATTTCTTCCGGGATTTAGGAACGGCATTTATTCATTTAACTGAGGACGATAAAAAGAAACTGGTTAAAGATGTATTCAAATTTAAGAATTTAAAATGGATAAAGTCTATCGCACAGGCTGAGCTTCTTATCAGTCAGGGCAAAGACCCGATGAAGGGTAGAACCCGAACAGAAAAGCTTAAAGGACAAACTGAAGCTAAGTATGCTCAGGCAATTTTAAAGCGTGGGGATAAGATTGAAATGTATGCCTACGCAAAAAGAAACGGAGCAAAGATTGGATATGTTCGTCATGACACCGTTCCCGAATTGATTCGTAATATAAAGAAGGAAACCGGTAAGAGCGAAGGTGCAACCAAGCGTCGTCTTAAAAACGTACTATCATATGTTGATGCCGCGAATACGGGTGTAGAGAATTCTGTTCGTATGTCCACATTCTGGGCAGCGATTAAGAATGGATACACCCCTCAGGAATCAGCCACCATGTCTAGGAATATAACCGTGGACTTCAATCAGAAGGGTGAACTGACACAGGCATTTGGATCACTGTATGTATTCTTTGGAGCGGCAGTTAATTCGACACATCGCTTCATGACTACACTAAATCGTAGAAGCCCGGCCGAGCGAGCTACATTAATTGGTGGAATTGCAACCGCATCATTCCTAGTCGCAACCTTTAACCGTTTACTTGATGACGATGAGGATGAGGCTGTACCAGATTACGATACAATTAGCAGTTATAAAAGAGACACTAATTTAATCATGCCAATCCCCGCAGGGCTGCCTGATTTCTTTAATGATAAAAAAGACACCGGATATTTCAGTATGCCGCTTCCTCTTGGGTACAATTTATTCTGGTCAATGGGTCAGGTAGTAGCCGATACATTTGCAAATAATTACGGCGATATTCGTGGAGGATCGGGAGTAATGGAAGGTGCGAATCGTTTATTGGAGAGTTCAATGAATGCATTTAATCCAGTCGGTGGTGCAAGTATTGCCACAATTGGAACTCCTACCTTTGTAACTCCAATCATTGAATTGTGGGCAAATAAGAATTTCATGGGTCGAGAAATCAGATATAAAGATGATCAATTCGGAGTACCAGAACCTGGACATATGCAGGATCCAAAGAGCACACCCGCACATTGGAATGCATTATCAAAAGGATTAAATGAATTCTTTGGTGGGAATGATGTAATCAAAGGATCATTATCCGGAGGCTTTGGAAGTAAGAATCCATTAATGTACGATCAGGATTCCGATATAAAATTTGATATCTCAGGAAATCAATTCAAGCATATGTTCTATGGATACTTAGGTGGTCCAGGACAACTCTTGGACACCGCATTTGGAGGCTTATTCTCCGCGACTCAGGGCAAGGCATCCATAGACAATGTCGGTCAGGTTCCAATCGTTAACCGTTTCATTCGAGGCACGACCTACGGCTCGCACACCAGAGAATTGTACTACAACCTTCGGGACACAGTTAAGACCGCAGAGAAAGCAGTTAAGGATGCTAAGAAGATAAGTCCGAAAGCCTACAGCTTGGTGAACAACGACCTTCGACCTTTACTCTCAATCAACAGCCAATTAAAAGCATTCGAAGCCCAAAAGAATAAGTTCAGCAGACTTAAGTCAAAGGTCGAAAGTGCAAGTAACCTGACAGAAGCGCAAAAAATGCAACGCATTGCGGACATAGAAGAGAAAGAGTTAAATATGATGGTTACGGTCATCAAGAAAGCACAGTCGCTTGGAATTTCATGAAACAAACAAATTTACGGCTTACAAAAAAACAGGAGGAGAAACTTGTAAAATACGCACTAGAGCGTGTTGAGCAGTTAAAAGAGGATAATAGGGAACGCATTGAGAACGATAAGATTTCGTGGAAAATGTATCACAACGATCGTACAGATCGGGTAGGGTACGACGGAATATTTAGTCACTCTAATTTGTCGGTTCCTATGACCAGCTTAGTGGTGGATCACTTCATGGCTCGCGCTGAAGATGAGATCACAGGTACTTCTCCATACTTTAAATTCGAAGCTCAGGGAGCAGGCGATATCGATATGGCGGAGACCTACGATAAATACTTTAATTGGAAAATTGAGGATCAGGCAAATACCAGAGAGAGACTCGAAGAATCTTACCTCCATTTATTTATCCAACGGGCTTTAGTCCTGAAAGCGGTATACGAAGAAGATGTTTCCACTTGGTACGATTACGAAAGAAATGGACTCTTTAATTTACAGACTCAGGAATTTGAACAGATCCCAGGACAAGGACCAATAATCGAAGGCGAAGACCAGTTCATTCCAGAAATGAACCCAATGACCGGAGACTCAGAACTTCGACTTGCATCTGATCCCAGTTTCGTAATGACTCCGGGTGTACACGAATTCCAACCACTTCCGGAAGGAGTCCCCACTCAAATGGTAAAGTACAAAGGTCCAAGGTCGGAGGTCGTCGACTCAGATCGTTTCTTATGTCCTAGCCATGCAGAATCTGTACAGGATGCAGATATCATTGTGGAAATGTATGACAAAGATTTGAATTGGGCTAAGGAAATGTTCCTTGAGCGTGAATGGTTAAGCTTTGGAGATTTTTATAATTTATTAAATAAAGACGCTAATCCAAGAAGCCCGATTGAAAAGAATGAGGAAAGAACGGAGAACTTAGATTTCGATTCAGAAGAAAATCCAAGCATGCAAGTACTTGAATGTTGGATGAAAAGAGATGTACTTGGAACCGGAAGCCCTCAGGAATTTTGCATATTCATAGATCCAGAAACTGAAAAACCGATCTTCTATGAATTCGTGGCAAAACTGACTCCCGATAATCATGTCCCCTATACCGTGGTATCGATTGGAAAAGAGCGTAATAAATGGTGTGGTCAAAGTCTCCCCGAGCGAATCAGATCTTTTCAGGAATATGTAGATAAACAATTTAATTCTCAAAGCTATAGGAATGAACTTGCTGCGAACCCGATCATAGGTGTCAACCCGCAGGCCGTAGAAGATGAGCCGGAGGATGTAGAATTGCACGCTGGTAAGATATTTGAATTGAAGGATCAATATACCATTGATGACTTTATAAACTTTGCCGCTGTCCCCAATGTCGATGTTCGAACCCAGGATCTAATTGATTTTGTATTTGGAATTGTCCAGCTATGGCTTGGAGTTTCCAACATGGCACAGGGAGATTTTCAGGCTTTGGCTCCGGCTAATACAGCAACAGGCGTAGAAGCAACCCTTCGCGAAGCTTCGAAGATTGGTCGTCGATGGATGCGTAGAATTGTCCGTGGATTTGAGGATCACTTGACTAAGCTTGTACAAGTTTCCATGGCCACCATTGATGAAGAAGAAGTCTTTGAATACATGGAAGGCGATGTCCGTGCATTTGGTGTTATGTCTCCTGATGCGATTAAGGACATTGGAATCAATGTTCGAGTCATACTGTCTCAGGACCAAGGTCAGAGGGCGATAGAGAAAGCGAATTTAGCATTGCAGACCCAGGATCGGTACTTCCAATCACCTCCGGAGATGCGTCCATTCATTCGTCCTATGCTCAAGCGTATTCTTGATGCCATGGGATTTGAAAAGACTGATGAATTGCTACCACCTGAAGCACCGGCCGATCCAAAGAGTGAAGCTGAGATTGCTAAGATGTTGGGTGACAACGCTGCATCACAGGGTGAAAGTCCCGAGCCAACCGATGGCGTTCAAGCGGCTACTGCTGGTATGGGTAATAGTAACCCACAAGGCATGAACCAATACCAAGGATAATTTATGAAAAAGTACACTCACGCAAAAGAAAGCACTAAACCATTACGAGCAGAGCAAATTCGTGAACTTAACCTACGCAAAGTAGGAGCGGGATCCACGGTTAAATCAGTAGAGTTAATGTACGGAGAAAAACACCCGCTATTTGGTGGATCTTACGGTGCTCAGTACGATAAAACTACTGGAGAAATATCTAAAAACTACCGAGCTCAATCAATTTCAGTGGCTAAAGCGGGAGCCAATCCCAATCCCGTTCAAACTATTAAGTGGTTTATTACAACAGGAATACCAGGCACAGTAAGTTTAGCGTATGCGTTTGGCGGTGCGTATTTACCGATAACTCCAGTATCCGCTAACACATTTCCTATTGAGGCTACAATGCCAACGAATTGGGCGAATGTAGTAGACCCCAATGGAATGTTTGGCGCTGCTCCTCCCGCAAACACCCCAGCTGATATTACAATCTCGATAGGTGCAGCCGTTGGGTCTGAGGTGGAGGACAACTACAAAGCCGGTAATTTCGAGCTAGCCTTTTTACAAATGGGCAGCCCTGACGGGATAAACTGGATAGCTTCGGACCCAAGTAACAACATGTTTATCGATCCAAATACTACACAAGGTACTGTAAACTGGATGGAAGGGCTTTTTGTACCGCAAGCGGCTAGCCATGTTATATCCTTAACTATCTAAACGAGCGATCATCAAGGATGACCCGCAAATACCGAAATGGAAAAGGTAATTCTCAACCCAAGAGAATCCTTAAATACTCGGAGGAGTGGATCCAGTACAGGAAACTGCGGGGTGCCGACTCGGTAAAAGTTGCTCACTGCGACACTGACGATGATGGGCACTTTGATGCCATAGTTCGTGCGTGGCGTCACCCGGCTTTAAAAAAATCGCAGATATGCCTGACCACACCTCCGTTTGGTCCTGACAATGTAGTAGTATCTCCTTTACTACCTGAGTTTGGCCCGGATAATGTAGTGGTAACTCCTTTACTACCTGAGTTTGGCCCGGATAATGTAGTAGTAGCTCTGGCACAAGCCGTGGTTCCGGGAGCCCCGGAAAATCTACAGTCAGTACTAACTACAGATGTTCCGATTGAACCAGTTCCCGGAGTCAATATACCGGTAGAAGGGCAGGCCGTTGTTTCATTTAGAACCGGCACATATTACATCGATTCCAATAATGACTTAAATTTATTAGGCAACACCGCCAGCTACGAGCAGAACCCCCCAAGTTTTAGATATTACATCCCTCAGCATATAGCTTCGGATGTTAAATCCATACACTCCGGGAATGGAGGTGTGATGTTTTACGAAAAAACGGACGGTACTGTTTACGGTTTTGGGGGTAACCTGGCTTATGTATTATCGGAAACAGTTAGATCGGGTACATTCTACGCAACAAACCCGGTCCAGCAAAACTTGGGAGCAAACTTTTTAAAGATTTCATCCTGGGAGTCTAATGTCATTGTTTTAAAAACCGACGGTTCTATGTGGGGTCGAGGACAAAACGCTTTTAATAATTTAGGTCTTAGCTCCGACTCCGAACAGCAAACTTTAGTACAGTTAGAAGCTAACGGTATTATCGACATAGCATGCGGTGGAGATTCAACTCTTTTTGTGAAGAACGATAATAGACTTTTTGGGGTCGGTGGAAATAATTTTGGGACTTTAGGACTTGGGCATTCTAATTATTTAGGGCAAACCCCTGCTGTCGAGATAACTCAAGGCGTCAGTAAGTGTTATTCCGGTTACCGAACTAGTTATTTCATTAAGACTGACGGCCAGTTATTCGGGATGGGCCAAGCGGACAACGGAGCACTTGGCCAGGGTAATTCTATCGATAGAACCACTCCCGTCTTTATTGACTCTAATGTATTAGAAGCCTTTCCTGGTCATGAGTCTTTGCTTTATATTAAAAACGACAATACTTTATGGGGCTTTGGTAAAGGCTTAACAGAGGCACCTGTCCAGTACGCAACAGATGTAGTTTCCGCGAGCTCTGGAAGCCACGCCGCTGCCGCTAATGAGACCGTTTTTCTTTTCCAAAAAAATGACGGTTCACTTTGGGGGTGGGGTTATAATAGCGGTCAACTCGGCCCGCAGAATGGGAAAAACGAATTTGACGGTACCACTTATAACAACCCCGTGACACTTAAGCGTTCGGTCTGATATATTAAATAACTAAATCTATACTTTAAATGAAAGACTTAAAAATTACTTGGGGTAACCCTGCTGACTCTTCCGGAATCGTAGGGAATTACATATATCGAAAAACGGGTGACCACACGGCAGTTACGGACAAGGCAGCTTTTAGAACTGGTGCAGTTAATGTAGGCTCCGTAGGCCCGGGCGTGGCGGAATTTGTTGATGTTGCTGTACCTGACGGTGAGTATACCTACGGAGTATTTTCATATAACGAAAGCGGCTGTGGTCCGGGAGATTTAGCTGATGTACCGCACACAGTATTAACCGTAGTTGCTCCAGCTTCTGGCCCCGCTCTATTACGAGCGAATTATAACATTCAAACAAATGCACAGTTCTTACAGTGGAAGTACTCGAACGGAACTATTGACGCTCCAACTTGGATCGCTAACAGTAATAGCTTTTTAGTACCAGGTTCCGCTCAGGGTGGTTATGCAATATTTTCAGCTGGTATAACGAGCACCATGCTTTATGGGGGCGTTAAGGATGTTTCATACAATCCAGCTGGTGGTCAGGTACCAAACATACCTATTATAGATGTGACTTCTACCGACTTTAGCGGCGTGAACGGTTGGACTTTCGGAGCATTTTCTTTATGGCCCAAGCTTCCCATACCTTATTTTAATGAGCAGCTAGAAATAACGAACTTCCCGATCTCATATGATCAGTACTACCCGCTTTACACCACTAACCAACAAGCGGAAGATAGATTAACTCTGTATGGTCTACCGCTTAATGTGAAACAAGTTACTATCAATTACCCTATAACGGATGTAACAGCCGGCGTCTTTTACACAACACCATCCACAGAGTCACTAACCATGTATCTACCGGAACTCCCGTTAGCCGATGGCGCCAGTAACTACTCAGATTTTAGCAAGCGCTGGGATCCGGATGTTGCGGGTGGGATGTTTCACGACGACACCTCATTCCCCGTAGTTGACCAGGGAATGTTATTTAACGGTATTCAGTATAATCACGACGGAACTCTTGCATGACCGACCTAGTAGTCTTCGACCAACTCGCGGACATTAAAAAAATCACAACTGATGAAGCTTTTATCCATCTGGAAAAACGTTTTCAAAAGGAACGAGCGCGATACCTTGCCAAGATGCTTGATCGGGATACCGATAAAGAAGAAACCCTTGCCATCAAGGCTATCGTTAACGCTCTTGAGACACTATCGCCGATGGCTCTTGCGGAAAAAGTGCTTAAGATCGAAGTAAAGAATCGCAAGGTTTCACACCCCGAAATGTTTAAGATTCGAAAAGGCGCAACCGGTTGATGGTGTGTAATGCTTTGCTAATAATATAGCCATGGCAAAAGATATAGATTTAACATGGGATATCGCTCCGATGGCTGGCGAGACTGATATCGATTCACTAGAAATATTTGTAAAGGCTGGAGATCACACAGCAGAAGCTGATATGGCTGTTTTTAGAACAGGCGCAACCTCGATTGCGACTCCCGCACAAGGCGATTCTACTTTCACTCACGCGGCAGTGGCGGCTGGAACTTGGACCTATGGAGTGTTCTCCAAAAATCAAGGTGGGTTCGGTCCAGGTGATTTAATCGATACCGCTCTAGTTGTAATATAATTTTAGCTATGCCCCTAACTTCCAGATGGGGTACTGAGTCTAGAACCCGCGACCCTTTACATCTGACCTCCGCCCCAAGGCCGGTGGTCTTAGATGCTAATCGAGTAACCGATAGCCATCGCGATTTTACATGTGATGATTTCACAAAAACCGGAGTATTCAATTTAGATTGCGGAGCTCCTCCGCCTCCTCCGCCTCCTCCGCCCAATCCTCCAGCTACTGGCCCAAGCACAATAGTCTCAACCGTAAAGGTTCCAGCTACTGGCCCAAGCACAATAGTCTCAACCGTAAAGGTTCCAGCTACAGGCCCGGGGAATTTAACCTTAGCTATCGATCCTCCGGACACTGGCCCGAGCACACTAGTCTCAACCGTTGTTATTCCGACCACTGGCCCAAGCTCATTGGGTGCAAGTGTTGCCCCTCCGGTCTCAGGTCCTGGGTCGTTGGATGCCGTTATTGTAGCTCCCTTTAACATCTCTCCCTATCTCGGGAATTCGTACGATACCGAGGATGAAATCTTTGCATTACAGTCTACCGCTCCTGATGGTTTGGTAGCTTATAATGAAAGTACGCATACTCTATATATCTGGGTCGCAACCCAAAGTCTTTGGCATAAATTCGTATGGGAGTTTAATATCGCACCATTAGAAGCGAGTCAGGATAACTTTGTAAGATCTGCACCGGTCGGGAATGACAATATAAAATTCGCAGAAGATGTGGATCATATATTTATAAACGACGGAACGGACTGGCATCAATTTAAAGAAGAATAGGAACGATGGGAGATATATCAGTACATAATAGCGCGGGAGCGAATGATAACCCGAACACGATAACCAGTGTAAATACAAAAGTGGGCCGGGTAATTGATTTATTTATGACTCGGGAGGAGGCTGCGGTTATCCAAAATCAGGTGGATACTAATACTCAGGAAGTTACAGAAGTGGTCGAGAACGCTCCAGTCAGTTTAAATACTTTTAAGGAACTCTCTGATAATCTACAGGTTAGCGACTTTCTTGCTGCATTAGAGGACGAGTAAAGTTTTACACCGCAACCGATTGAAGACTTTGTTGTTTTATAGGATTATCAGACCTGAACTTCACCCGCTCTAACACAATTTTTTTATGGCTAATATTCTATCTCAAATCGGTGGCGCAGTTAATGTTAAACTCGCAGAAAAACTTAATCTCGCTGGAGGTACAATAACTGGAGAGTTAGTTGTTCCCGCACCTACCGCAGAAACTCAGGTCGCGCAAAAAGCGCAGATTTCTGCATTGGAAGCACAGATTGGAAGCTATGGAAATTTCGTAGCGACCATAGCAGATGTCACCGTTTCAGTTAGTGATACCGAGGCTAATATATTCGCCATAGCAGATCCGGCCAATGGAACAGTTGCAGTTGCGACTGACACCAATGCAATTTATGTCGCGGACGGAGGAACATTTTCCATAAGCGATATCGATAATGTAAATGCGGCTGTAATAACTGCACTCGCAGAATACAATGCATCGGGAGATACCGAAGCAAACATCCGATTGAGGACTGGGGATGCTACCGGTACTATCATGTTCGGAACTGATACCTACGATCTCTACATCTTCGACGGGACCGATTGGCAAACCTATAACAACGACGCATAATGAGCGATTTAAACGTATATACAACTTCTCAAATTAACGCACTGACCCCGATCACTGGGGATATGGTTGTTGATTCCGATCTTAACGCAGTAAAACTTTATGACGGAGCCGCATGGCGAGTCTTTAATGATGACCGGGTAATTGTCTACGACAAAGCAATAACTCTTGACGGTTCTAGCGTATTAAATCTTGGGAATATTGCGGCAATGAACAGCGCAACCGACTTCTCTATTAGCCTTTGGTTCAAAGAAGAAGCTAACCTCGGCTCGCACGGTATGATCTTTTCCTCTGGAGAGTGGCAGCCCGTAGCATTCTATTTGCAAGCGTATGGTAGCCAATTTTATCTTGGCTACGGAAGCAATCAGTACCGTTATGCAAGCTACACGCATGACACCGATTGGCACCATGTAGTATATACACACAGCCCATCCGCAATAAATCTGTATATTGACGGAAATATACAGACTTTGAACAGTAGTGGTATAACCCCTTACACAACCCCATCAACTATGGGTGATGATGCGATGATTGCGGATATGGACGGATCATCTGGATATCCGGATACGTATAATTTACAAGGTAAAGTTGACGAGTTTGCTGTTTTTAGCTCAGCGCTTACTCAAGCAAATGTAACCGCACTAGCAGCTTCTCGGACAAACCATATCGTAAATGATTTAGCCCTTAGCCCTAGCCCTGTTAATTACTGGAGAATGGGTGAAGACGACGCTGGCTTAGCAGACGGCGATTCGGTAGCACAAATATCCAGTGCTTTAACTGGGGGCAGTGCCGCAACTCAAGCCGATCTCACAAAACAACCAGTCGCTTACTCAGTAGCAAATTAATTATTTAACTTAAAAATCTCATGGCAACCATAGACACAATCGCAGACAGAAGCACCGGATCCGCAATCGCGGGCAAGGCATATTTTGAAACCTCGACGAATAAATTCATCGTCTATAATGGCAGCGCATGGATCGAGCTCGATAGCGATGGCACCGGCGCGGTCTTCGAAAACCGCTGGGGCGCAAGCTTTGATGGTACGGGTGATTATATGACTACCGATAACTCGGTTTTAAACTTTTATAATACAGGAGGAAGTATATCAGCGTGGATTAAACCTTCTAGTGTAACTGGTACTGGAACAGACCCTTTTAAGAACCGTTCAATCATCAATAAGGGTAATGTGTATTTGAGTTTAAATGTAGATGAGTCGGGTTATCCAGTTCTATATTTTTACGATGGAGCTGTTCGAGAAGTTGTAGCTACAACACAAGTTTCCACTTCGTCTTGGATGCACATTTGTGCTACCTGGTCAACAACAGGTTCATCAATCTATGTCAACGGAACATCTGAAGCAACTTCAAGTAATACTCCAGCTAATATAACTTCTAGTCAAACAGGAGCTACTGTTTATATGGGTAGGACACCGACTGTTTGGGATTACTTTGGGGGTTTGATTGATGAATTAGCGGTATTTAATACTGAGTTATCATCGTCTAATGTTTCAACAATTTATAATAGTGGAGTGCCAAGCGATATATCTGCGTTGAGTCCTGTAAACTGGTGGAGAATGGGAGATGATTCAAGTGATACCGCAACCTCAGGCGGATCCATCGCAACCATAACCGACTCAAGCGGAAATGGAAATGATGCGGTTCAAGCAACTGCAAGCGCGCAGCCTACATTCAAGGCGCTTGCGCAATTGAATGCAGCGCTAGACTTTAATGGATCGACTGAGTTCCTCACGATAAACGCTAGCGCTAATAATAGTCTACATACTGGAGGTTCGTGGTCCTTTTGGATGCACCATTCCGTTGCTTCGTCAATGGGGACTCCTATATTTACCGACTCAAATGAGGCTAATTACATGGCTGTTAATTTCTACGCCAATAAGCTCTACATTTACGCTAATCCCGATAACCACGATACAAATTTCCAAGCCTCAACAGGTTGGAATTTCATAACTTTAACGGCAACAGGTAGCTCCATTTCAGTCCATCAATTCTCAAATGATTATCCGACGGGGCGTGTTTTTACTAAAACTATTTCATCTGTACACGACCTTTCTGCGTCAGAAGTGTATTTTGCTAAAAGTGGATGGGGTGCCGGTCGCTTTTTTAACGGGATGTTAAATGATGTAGCCTTTTTTAGTAACGCATTATCAGCGAACGAACTGACAGCGATGTATAACTCTGGAGCTCCTATTGATTTAACTAGCGACTCAGGTAATTACAGTTCTAGTTCTTCTCTTTTAGGCTATTGGAGAATGGGAGACGACGACAGCTTAACCGATGGAGCATCCGCATCTCAAATTACTGATGCATCCGGAAATGGAAATCATGCAACGCAAGCAACCGCAGCAAATCAACCAACCGCTAGCATTGATCCTGTAATCTACGTATAAACCTTAATATCAATTCCAACCTTAAAAATTATGGCAACTAAATATAAATTACTTAACACTCCTGAGGAGTTTGACGCAAAAGAAGCTGAGATGAGAACTCTCTTGGCTATCCCTGACAGCAAGGGAACAACTGGATACGCAGATTCCCGTATGATTGATAATCCCGATCATGCTGATTATGGAATGTTCATCTTCCCGGTTGTAACCGAAGGAAAATGGAAATGCGATCAGCACTTCAGCGCTGACGAGCTTGTCGATGGTGATTCTTCCTGGGCGAAGCCTTTAGAAGAATTGGCATAGTTCTTACTCCTACGCGGGGGTTGTATTAACTACGACCCAAGACCCAGAGCCTAAGTGCATATACAATTTATCCGTATCTGTTCCTAGTGCCATGGATCCCTTAGGGTCTCCGCTCCTACTTTTAATATGGGCCTCGGTATCGATTATTCGAACGAGGCCCTTTTTACTTTCGATTATTAGCCGAACGGCTGTCCCGATTTCTGCTACTAAACTCATTCGAAAGAGACCCCCAAACTCTCTTCCACATCCTCTGCTTTATATCGGATGACTCGTGCGTTAATTTCTTTCCTTTCCCAATTCCATTGTTTCGCCCATCGACGAACGGTACCGGGAGAGACATCCATCCTTTCACGAATAATTCGTGGCGAAAGATAACGATTTTTTGTTACGCCCATATTCGTTTATATACGCTTATAACCGTACTACGCGACCGGATGTAAAGCGCGGGCAACCGATTGAGGAATCGACCACAATCTGGGATTATGAGTACCGGAAAGAGGCACATACGCTTCGTTCTTTATGATTAATCTAAACCCACAAAATACTTAGTTACTATGTCTAATATTCTCCAACAAATCGGTGCCGCTGTTAAAGGTAAAGTCGATGGTGTACAAGCCAACGTCGCTGCTGAAGAAACCGCTCGTATCGCCGCAATCACTGCTGAAGCATCTACCGCTAGAGCAGCTGAATCCGCTAACGCTACTGCAATAAGCAGTGAAGCATCTACCGCAAGAGCTGCTGAAGCCGTTCTTACTACTGCTGTTTCTGACGAAGAAACTGCTCGCATTGCTGCTGTTACTGCTGAAGCAAGCTCAAGAGCTTCTGCTGATACCAGTCTACAAAGCAACATCGATAGCGAAGCTACAACTGCAAGAGCTGCTGAAGCTGTTCTTACTACCGCTGTTTCTGACGAAGAAACTCGTGCAACTGCTGCTGAAGGTGTTCTTACTACCGCTGTTTCTGCTGAAGAAACTGCTCGTATCGCTGCTGTTTCTGCTGAAGCTAGTTCAAGATCATCCGCTGATACCGCTCTTCAAGGCGAAATCGACGCAGAAGAAGTTCGCGCTGCTGCTGCTGAAGGTGTTCTTACCACTAACCTCGCATCTGAAGTTACCGATCGCCAAACTGCTGTTTCTGCTGAAGCATCAACCCGTGCGGCTGCTGTAGCCAATCTTGACACTGTTAAAGCAAACCTCGCAGGAGCTGCTTTCACCGGTGCTGTTTCTGGTACTGACTTAACTCTTAGCGGAAATCTTACCGTTACTGGTACAACCACCAGCATTGAAACTGTTAACTCCCAAGTTAAAGATTCAATCATGCTTCTCAATGACGGAGCAGCTGGCAGTTCGAACAACGCAAATGACGTTGGACTTATCATGGAACGTGGATCGAGCGAAGATAACGTTGCATTGGTATTCGACGAAGGTGAAGACAAATTCGTTTGTTACAAAACCTCCGCTTCCTCAGCTTCAACTGACATCTCAGGTGACGACTCAAGTGCTACTCTTATGGACATCAAAGTTTCTGATGTTTATGTCGGAGCCGACAACCTCGGTTCTTACTCCGATTTCAGCGTAGCATTAGGATAAGCCTAATTTAGCTTACTAATTCTCCTAAGGGGTCGGAGGTCTAATCCTTCGACCCCTTTTTTTACCCCAATGAATGAGCCACTTACAGAGAGAGATATATTGGATAGTCGCGATGATTATGTTTTTTCTGGAGCGCGATGTTTTAGTAGATACTTTTTTCTTTTTGCTGTCTTTAATCTTTGCTCATGTTCAGTAAAAACCTTTGCCCCAACGGGTTTAGGCGCGATCGGAGCGGGCGTAGGTGCATTGGGTGGGCCGGCAACCGCTTTTGCTGGTGGTGGACTGGGAGCGGCTGCGGGACAAATAATTAAGGAGTCTGATTCAGTTAAGAAAAATACAGAAAAGCTTAAAGCCTTTAGTGAAGGCGATGTGCAGAAATTAATAGAACTGAAATTAAAAGAGGAGAGAGGCTTTTTTCAAAAGCTGATTGATGGGGTTTACGACATTCTAATGATTAGTGCCGGGGGGATGGTACTATACTTTATATATCATTTTCTACGTGTAAGAAACGTAACAAAAAAAGTTATTAACCTCGAACAAAAGAACAATAATCATGATTGATAATTCTACAGTTATCGGATGGGCCGGAACCTTTGCCGTTGTATCGGTTGGCCAATGGAACGATGTAATCGCATGTGTATGCGGTGTCACGACTACCGCATATATGCTGGTAAAACTAATTGAAACCCTGCGAAAAAAGAAATGAGTAAAAAGGAAGAAAAACCAAAAAAGATGTGCGGAGATAAATGTATCGCTCCCACAGTATGTAAAGAAATTTTTAAAGGACAGTGCGCCCTTGAAATGATGCAGAACGAGAAAAGCGAGTCTCCAATTGAGAAACCCGGTAGTGTAACCGGCAAAAAGAAATCGAAATCGGAGTATAGCTAAGCTCTACAACCGGTTACTACCGGCTATCCGATCAGTTATAAATCGGATATGGAAACAGCTATCGCGGAGGTTGACTCCCCGCAAGAAACGACAGAGGGAACAAGCATTGAAAATGCCTCAACTGAGGATATTCGCAATGCTTTAGGAATAACGCCAGAGACCGCCGAGCCTACGACCGGAGTCCAAGACCAACAGCCTGAGGCCGTAAGCCCAGAGCCGGAGGCCGAAGCTCATGAGCCGGAGGAGCTAGAGGAATCAGAGGATGAAAAACTCGCCAAAAGACGAATCCGTCCAAGGAATGAGTTAGACCAGCAAGTCATAGACCTATATCGGTCTGAGGGCTTTAGTGGAGACTTCTCAGACGCCTCTCGTGTAATTTACGGTCAGGAAGCGCAACCCGCACCTCAACCCATTTATCAGCCCCAGGAGCAAGTCGAGGCGTCCGAGCCCGATCCAATTCAAGGCATTGATAAACAAGCAGACGACATACGGGCTACTATCATAGAGCTTGAAGGTAAAGTAGAGAAAGCAGCAGAGGATCTTGAGACCACCGAGGCATTACGCCTTCAGCGTGATATCATGAAAAAGGAACTCGAATTGCAGAATCTATCTAGCCGTAAAGAGCGGATGGAAGAAGCCCAAAGTCAGCAAGTTTATCAGACCCATCGTTCTAAAGCGATGGAGAGTAGAGACAGAGTTTATGAAAGATTCCCATCATTGCAGGATAAGGCTTCGGTCTATCGTAAGCAGTTCGATGATTATGTTTCGCAAGCTCAGTCCGACCCCGACTACGCCGCAGTTTTTGACTCGCCAAAATGGCCTGAATTACTCGCCAACGAATTCGCATCAGTATCGCCCGCACCAGTTGTAGCGCAACAGCCTCAAGCCGTTGCCCCTCAGCAGCAGGCTCCACAGATGGGGACTCAGGCGAAGGTCTTGACGACAGGAACTACGGCACAACCTGTAAACGCTCCGATTACCCCGGACGGTTTGCTTCAACAACTTCCCAGTATGAACAAAGATGATATCTATGCTCTGCTTGGAAATCCTGGAGGAGCACAGCCAAGAAGGTAATTAGGAGCAACAAACCTAATCTCAAATAATTAAATAAAATGGCTACAAAAAACCTACCAGCAAATTCAGCTGCTGCCGGATTACACCAAAACGGTACTCAGGCAAATGTTGATCTTGTTACTAACACCAACTCCTACGCTGATCTTATCGGCGGTGACGCTAATTCCGACTTGCGTTCACGTCTTTGGTCCGAACTCGTATCACGCGACGCTCGGGAAAAAAACGTATTCGCAAAGTTCATGGGCGGCGAAGGAAGCGGTAAACCAATCACAGAAAAACGCGATCTTAGCGCAGGCGGATCAGACAAAGTAACATTCACTACTGTTGCTCCAATCAGAGGACAAGGTGTTCGTGGAGAAGAAATTCTCAAGAACAATACTGATACTCTTGATTTCGGAACATTCAGCATTGAAGTCGACTTAGTTCGTCACGCTGTATCCTGGACTCAAGTTCTTAAACTCATGAGATTCACCGGTAAGACAATTGACCAGCTTTCAGCTGAAGTCATGTCCGAATGGATGAGCCGTACCGAGCAAGACCAAATCCAGTTTGCATTACGTCAAATCTGTCTCAACAACGCTGTTGGATCTAACTTCATCTCTTCTTACGGAACCGGAGCAGGCAATGCTCTTAAGTATGTTGACGGTCTTTCGACTGACATCATCCAAGAAGCTAAACAAGCACTTATTGCTAATGGCGCTGAGCCTATGAGCACTGGTGGAGACATCAACCAAGAAATTCCTGGTTACTTGTTCTTCGCACCTGACGCTTGCTTACGTCCATTACGTTCTGACCCTGACTACTTAGAAGCTATTACTCAAGCGGACGCAAGAAGTGATAACAATAAGTTGTACAACGGTTCATACGCTAAGTGGGATAACAACATCATCGCGAATCATAACGTTCTTATCGACACCGCTCGTGGACGCCAAGGTTCTCCTTTACTTCCTACCTTCTATGCATTCAACGCTATTGCTGACGCAACTGCTGTTGGAGCTATGGGCGGAACTGACGGTGACTATGCTGCTAACTTCCGTGGAGCTTTCATCCGCCTTCCAGGTGGTGGTGGAGATTCCTTAGGAACTAACGATAACGGAACCTATTACATCCTCGGAATAGATACCGACGGTACTAAAGCGTTGTACACCTATGATCAAGGTGATGTAGCTGCTGATTTCGGTTCAATCACCTTAACCCGTGATCCTAACGAAGCTGCTAAAATCACTGCTGGAACCAAAGTTGGTGATGCATTCTCCCAAGGTGCTATGTTTGTTCAAGCGAATGAACTCGGTACCCCAATTGGTTATGCATTGGCAATGGGTAAAGACGCAATGTACTACGCAAAAGGAAAAATCTACGGTGAGCAAATCTTCCATTACGACGATTTCGCGAACAGTGGTAACGAAGCACACTTGTCAGCTGTTGGTGTTCAATCCGTTTACGGAATGGGCGCACGCAAGGACACTCGTGGCAGAATTCCTTCAGTTCAGCTTGTCGAAGTTGTTCGTCAAGTTCCCGGTCTATCTTTGACCCAAGCGTAAGCTTAAACCTAATGGTTCGGAATTTCCCCTCCCATTAACCCTCCTAGCCTCTCCCTGAGTATTCGGGGAGAGGCTTTTTTACATAATGAAAATAATAATAATTGGAAAAAGTAATCAAATGGGCGCAACGCCTAACATTCGACTTAAAGGTATGTCTCAAATGAGATACAATTTCTTATGGGATCCGGAAATTAGGCATTTCGCTTACGAACCGAAAAACCAAAAAGAGGTCGATGATATATTTAGGACACAAGGTAGAATATACCGTACCATGTACTTCTCCGTTTATTTAGATGAGCCCAAGGCTGAGGCTGAGGCTGAGGTGAAGACTTCCGCTGGTGCAAAATCTAGACCCGCATCCAAACCGAAGACAAAGGCTAAAAGCCAACCGGTAGCTGAAGCGGTTAGTAGCGAATAATATGCCTTTATGGCTGCGATTACATACTTATCCCTGAAGGATCAGCTTTCGAGCATGCTCGGAGCAGACTCCGTGTTGGATCTACCTCAAGTTGATCAGGACAGAATTGGAATATATGTGAATCAAGCATATCGGGAGTGTTACACTCCGATCGATGGTAAGCGACCAATGTGGGCTGAAAAAAAGTTCACGCTTAACTATGTTGCTGATCAGGCGGGTGCCGATCTGTCACATGAAGTTACCTCGGTTGATAAAATCCCCGTCCTCGTTGGCGAGGGACCACTTTCTCCAATGACCGGCCCAGAAGCTGAGATCAAAGCCCGATCGCTTTTCTCTTGGGACTTTCGAGCTCCTTCTGGTCGCGGTCTTAATTTTCCAAATTTTAAAGATAATGAACCCGAAAAGGGTAGGCCGGTATGGTATTATATTGATAATCGCGATCATGGAACTGATATAAAGGTTACTCCTCGATTTTACCTCTACCCAATTCCGGAAAAAGCGTACACCGTTGAACTATTTGCAAATGTAGTACCTCTTGTACTATCCGCAGATACTGATGAACCTAGAATCCCATCTGATCTTGTTTGGGATATCTTATATCCAATCGCTCAAGGAAAACTTCTTTCTGACCCCCGATATAACGGAGATAATAAAGAATTCATAGCTCGCATGGCCGATGAAGCGAGAAAAAGACTTAGGACTTTGGTCTCACCTCAAAAGCATAAAGGTTCACTAAGACTGACTAAACGAGGGGGTTGGTAATGGCTCAGGATCTTACCATCCGACTACTCGGTCGTCCCAAGGTAACTAAAGACAGTCAGGCAGGTTTTAATACTTTGGTACGCAGGTATGTGGCCCAAGGTCCGAGGGCGAGCAAGGCTGGGGTTGAGGATGCAAACAATCCATTATTTCTTCCGGTTGGAACGGCTGATGAAGAATTTAGTGATTATAAATTAGTTAACCAAAGTATCGAACCCGCTCAAGGTTCGATGGATCGAGCGTATGTCAATAGGAGCTATGTTGATCTTCGAGAACGCTGGGTCAGCGAATCCGTAACTCAAACTCCCGATCTATTTAAATTAAATCGTAAATTTGTAGTTCTTCGTGGGCAGGATGATGTTCATGGATACAGTGCCGCGGCCTGGGCTAAACACCCGAGCAATGCAGCAGTTAAAAACCCGAGCGAGGATGCGTGGGATTATGCACCGGTACCCGTAACAAACGGCCAACCCACTACGAGAAATATGTCGTTTAATAGTGCTGCGGCTGACGGGTTAACATACACCCCGCATGTTTCTATAAACGGTACCGCTCAGACTTTTGCTAGATATATGCAGAGTGTGTCTGTCGCTGAGACGGGTCTTGGTAATTGGTTGCCGGGCAAAGCGAGCGTTCAAATGGCCGCTCCCGGAATTGATGTTTGGGATGTTGAATGGCTGACTCATGGTGAACCTTATTGGACTTTTGGAACTACCAGTCAAAGAGGCGGGAGTGGGAAATCTCAGTCTATGACAATTGTTGATTTTGACTATCTTGGGTTAAAACTTTCGACTGTCGGTGGATCGAGCGGTTCCAGCTCGACATCTAATACTAAAGCTAAAACCTACAATTTCTTTGTGGTTGCTTCAGAAATGCCTGAATCTGTCGCGAAAGTAGCTGGGGGCTCAGGAACATCTGGAGGTGGTGGTGCCCCATCTGTAAATCTCGATTTTCATATCCAAGGGTACGAAGGTCGCGGCTGGACATTTAAGCAATTTATAAAAAACGCTGTCTGGACAATTAACTCAAGCGAGATGTTGCAGTTCCCAACCTACGGTGGCGGAACGGTCGCTGTTGGAGAAAAAGACCCCTACATACTGAAATTTAATAAAGGCCCTTTTGAAGCCGGTGTGGGGTATGTCGGGGGTGGTAAATTTGCAAATGTGGACGGTTCTAATCTTCCGATGTTTCAAGGAGCGATCATCTCTAATATTGGTGGGCAGATAACCTGGACGGGGACACAGGTAACTGCGTATTCAAGTGGGGGCTCAAACACCTATGTCTCCAACATAGTTGCCACAAAGATTAATCCGATTCACAGCTACGGATCTAGTAAAATATGGAAGGTTCAAATTACTTATGTGGGATGATGAGGAAAGAGAAAACCGTGTTAAACAGCTAGAGTCTAAGCTCGAAGAAATTCAAAAACACATCGAGGAAACAGAAGCCTCAATCGAGGATATAGAAGACGCTGCGGAGGGTGAAAAAGCTAACATGTTCACCGTCAATCAGGACACCCCACCATTTCAGGTTCACTGGATTAAGCCTGAAGAAACGAGCTCTTTTGAAGACTGCGACGCTATAGATTCTGTTGAAAAAGCTCAAAAAGCTTTTAAGGAAGCCGCCGAGTATAGAGACGAATCCGTCAAGCGGGTGCTTCACGGCGATGTACTTTTTCTACTTTGCAACAAAGCCCCAGAACCTGAACCCGATCCCGATGATCCTGAGAATATTCCTGAAAAGGGGGTATGCTATTACATTGGTATGTGCGTGAAGGTCTCTACCGTTCAAATGAAGAAAGACCCGAGCTCGGACTATGACGAGCTTACCGAAACTATTTTAACTGACACTGGTGAACCAAATCGTGAATTCTTTGCCTGGGATTCTTGCGGAGGTGCGGCTTTAACTGGTGGGCATACTGGGGATGAAACCCACCGCCGACTAGATGTCGATAATGTGGCGGTCAATTACAGTGCGGGTTGTCAGGATCTAAGAGGCGAGGGGGACGAAAAACGAGTAACTGTAACAATACCTATTTTCGAGCGGGATTTCACATTCGAAAATGGATTACTAAAAGAAGTATCCGATGAGACCGGAGCGGCTCAGGGCTTAACTATAGAATTTTTTCTACCTTGCGGAGGCGGAGGCGATGGTGATTTTGGTTGTGAGCAAATAGAAATATGCGATGGTGCGGAGACTAAAACAATATATGTGGCTACGCATCCCGAAGCATGCCCTTAGGAAATGGCTCATATAGTACCATCTGCTATAAAAACTGCTTTACCCGCAGACATGAACGATTGGCCTGTAATCGATATTTCTGAATACAGATCATGTTTTGACGCTAACGGTTTTGGTAATTGGCGTGTAGTTAATGCAATAAACCACAATAACTTATTTTACAGCGAAACAAAAGCTGGAGCTTCCGTCGACTTGCGACTCCTTAATAGCGTACCTGACGGTACTGAGGTAAGACAGCGAGCCGATATATTTATAGCTAACCCTGAGTGTTCAGATGTTAATTATGAAATTCTTGTTACGGGTGTTGTGGAAAGTTTTAATTCGGGGTTTGAATTTTTAACAGGAAAAGTTAACGGAGTGCCTATCGATTTTGGTGGTTACACCATGACTAAGCCTGACAACACTACTCACATGTTCCCGCAAGGAACTACTATATTAGAATCTCAATTTTCTGACCAAGATCCCGGCGAGCTGGGGGCGGCCGTTTCTGGATCTCCTATTACTGAAGCAATCCCCGCGGGGCCTTGCCCGACTTTAATCACATTTCACGCGGACACTGTGGATGACAGGCACAATACGACCTCACTGGGTAACATATTTTATAACATTAAAATCACTAAAAAATGAGCGAGCAAGAGAAAGAGAAACCAAAAAGTGAAGGTCTTGGCGATACGGTTAAGAAAATTACAAACGCCATGGGAATCAAGCAATGTGCTCCGTGCAAGCGTCGGCAGCAGAAACTCAATCGGTTGTTCCCGTACAATAATAAGGATAAAACTAAAGAGTGAGGTTCTTCCGGATACCAGCCTTCACGGGCATTGAAACGCACCGCGATGACGCCGATCGGGGTAGCTTACGAGTAGTCGAAGGCTGCGTCCCCCACGGGCCGGGAGGACTGCGTTCAGGCCCGGTCTGGAAAAAGATCGGAGATGTCGATCTGTTCTCAAGTTCTGATCAAAACCACATGCATGCCAGTGATGACGGGAAGGGAAATTCTATTGTCTATGTATCTCGAACCGACGAAGTTCATGACATCGCGGTCTTCTCTACGGAGCATACTGAAATTGTAAGCCTTGGAGCGAGCTATGCAGTTGCCGATCCTACACCTTATCGGGCTGACGATGCGAGTATTACGCCCATCGGAAATAGGCTTTACGCTATGGGTGACGGTTCGACGGAAGCTGCGTATGTTGGTAAGGGACCGCCTACCGCAACCGCTTCGGTATTTCCCGACGAAGAACTTTACGATCAAGAATGGTCTAGATTTCCAAGCTGTAAATTCTATGTTCAAGGGCCTAAGAAAACTATTTTTGCTTCCGGGAATCCTGATAAACCATTAACTGTTTACATATCTGAGCCGGCTGGGTTGACCAATCCATATCGTGATTCGCCACATTCGACAGAGCTTACAAACCACAATCCTGGGGTGCTCAGCACAGTTGATATACTATCATCGAATGCATCCAAAATTACCGCTCTTTCGACCCGCGGAGATCAGGTTGTAGTCCATACCGATAAGGGCTGCCATCTTTTATATTCTCCCAAAGCCGATCAGGCTGATACCGGATACCGTGTAGAGCAAGTTCCCGCTACTAATTTTTCTGGTGCTGTCAATTCTCAGGTAGTATCTGGGGAGAGCGGAAGCCAACATTTTTGGATGGGACACGATGGTCAAATTTATAAGGATGAGGCCGCAAGTCGTGGGGCGGAGGACTTTAGAGGTTATGCTGATGCTGCACAGGCAAATTGGAAGGCCAAAGGTCAATGGGAAAAAGAGCACCCTGTTGACTTATCGGATGCATTCGCAACATACGATCCGCAGTCCGGTATGTATTGGGTCTACACTCGTTCCGATGAGTATGACCATTCTCTTTCTGGTTTAATACCCGAGTTCCCTTTAAATCTGCAAAGCTCTGTTATCCCCGATGCACCCGATGCTCCCATAGGTCTCGGCTCTGTAATATCTATTCCTGACGCTCCCGGCATACCGCTCGCACTAGACTCCATAGCATCTCCAGGAATACCTAGAGCTTTAACCAGTATTTTAATACCTGACCCTCCTTCTGCGCCTACAATTACGGATTCTGTTCTTATCCCGGATCCGCCTAGTGAACCCTTGTTGCTCATTTCAAATGTTGTATTCCCCCCGGGAGTTCCTAGAGATCTTACTAGTTCTCTAATTCCGGATGCACCAGGAGCACCTAGACTATTAACATCAGCAATTACTGCTGTAGATGCACCCGGAACACCTAGACTATTAACTTCTGCGATTACTGCTGTAGATGCACCTGGAGCACCCAGACTGTTAACTTCTGCGATTACCGCTGTTGATCCGCCTCCCGCAGTATATTCAACTTTAAGAAATAATAACTCGGTAAAACTTTCAGTTACTGATTGGCTAGGTAATTCTTTCGCCAGTAACGCATGGATGACTTATGGCGGTTTGCGCGATACAAACGATGTTTTGACCAGTCCGACGACAGCAACTTTTACTAAACTGTCTGCCGCTCCTACTGGCACTCAGCCCTCCTGGTTTCTTCAATACAATAACTCGGTTAACTCCCCTAATTATGCCTATATTATAGGTAATCCAGCTGGTTCTCAGTTTTTTATATACAATTGGAACGGCGACCCTAACTCTTTTTCCGGAGCTTTGGCTTTAATATCCGGATCCATAATACCTCCAGCGCTAATCGGTCTATCTAGAACTGTATCTCTAGGAGCTCAAGTAACTTTCACCCGTAATTTCACTATAAGCTAGGCAGCACAACCGATTGAAAATAGCTAACCTCTCAACCAAAATATAAAATATGGCAACTGTAACATTAACATGGCAAGCTCCTAATAGCGGAGGACCGGTGGCGAATTATAAAGTATACCGATTGGCGGGAACTTCGACTTCTGAATCGGCCGTTAAAGCGGGTTCGTTGCTTACAACCGTATCTTCTTCTACTCGTACTTACGCTGACACTACTCTGGCTAGCGGAGCTGGAGCACACAGCTACACAGTAACCGCATTAAATACAGGCGGGGAAAGTGCTGGAGCAACTCCTACCACGCAAACGTTGTAATCGTTAAACATCCGGGACTATGACTGTACCCGAAGACTGTAAAACTATATATGTCGAGACTGGTGTAGGTAACGACATATGTAATGGTGCGTACACTTTAGACGAGGCGACGCAGCAGTGGAAGAATGAGGTTAACGCAACCTGTGTGTTGCAAAAAGTTTATGACAGCAATACCGGGGGTTTTCGCTGGACGTTTGGAGTTCAAGTTCCTGAGGGTAGCCCACCACCACCAGGTTCGGAACCAGCAGTCGGAATGGTTCTATACCCAGAGTATGTTAGATCTGCTGGAGTGTATTTCCAACGTCTTTTAGCAGGGGTGCCTCCAGTATACATCGACAGAAAGCTACCCGGCGACGGAGTTTCATATTTTGACGACTCGGATTTAAACTTACCAGCAGCGCTGGTATTCGATGGGGATAAGCTTCAAGGGTTACCGACTAGGGTGTACACTGACGTTGATCAATCTGAGGAAGGGATTCGAGATTTATCTGCTATACAAACTCAAATGTATACCCTACAGCAAGACCCTGCTGGTGTGGCGGGTATACCTAATCTAAGATATTTAACCCCTCCCGGAGGTACATCGAATCTAGTTAGTGCTCAATACCCTTTTGATGATGTCATGCCTGATTGGTTCCTAGACACGGGAGTGAATTCACAAGTCGGTTCCCCCGGAGTAACTCTTGTTTCTGGAGGCGGTAATTACTTTTTGTCTTTTGAACAAGGCACTACGGCCAATGCCGGAATAGCGGGTTTTAATTCTGCTGACCCGGGTCTTTGTGCGGGAAACAGTAAAATAGGATGGGGTAGTCCAACTGCTATACAAGGTAACTTCTACCCCGAGCCCTTTGTGCTTTCCAGGATGACTCCGAGAGGGACTCCTTTTGTGAGCATGTCTCACAGTTCCCCAGCTTCTGATTTTTATAATTACGTACGAGATAATATAGCTGCGGATTCTCCATGTGCTTGGACTAGCTGGTGGTTAGAAAGCGACCTAGCTTTTTCTACTGCGGCTAATGAAGTGTGCCCTGCTGACGCTGACTGGAGCGGTACCGGAGTCTCGGTCTCTAAAAATGCACCCGGAGCTGGAGATGGAGCCGCAGTCTCGGTTCCCGGATTTCCGCTCAATCTACAGTCATATATAACACGCACGTATGTGGGGACTAGTGTAGCATCAAAATATAAAGGGTGGGTTTTTGATGAAAGAACATCCGCAATTTCTGGTCCTTTTGTCCACGAAGATGTGACGGCGATTGCCACAAAAGATAACTCGGCTGAAATGTATTGCGTGACCGAAGATAAGGAGGTCAAAAAGACCGATCTTCTAGACTTTAATAATCCTAATTTCCCAACTTTCGTTGATCCGTTTACTGATATCTCAACTCCGTTTGACGGGTCAACGGTTAAAGGAATTGTGGCTTCAAAAACCGCAAAAGGCTTCTGCTTCCGTAATCGTTTCTTGTCGGCTCCATTTGAAGACTCGGTAATCGGAGGGGGTACAGTAGAAGAGCCGTTATTTTTTAGAGATTCCTACCTTGCGAATTCTGAAACCAATTGGATGCACCTCGGCGACGAGCATTCGGAAAAACAAGTTTATCGCGTGGATTTACGGTTTCATAAAAATTCATGCGGCCATCTATGGCTCTATGTCAAAAATGATGAAGGATTAGTTAAAGGCCAATACAAGGGGGCTATTAAAGAACATATGAAAGTTTTCACCAATCTTCGCGGTCGGTCTTTTAAAATTCATATGCTAATAGCTACCCATCACGATTACCCTTGGGCAATGCGAGAAATGGCTGTCGGACATTTATTCGGGAAAAGCTTTTAGGCTACCCATAGATTTTTTATATCCCCCTCAATAATCGCGTCGGAATAAGAATCGTTGGTCGTGCTCGCGTCGGCATGCCGTAAGAATTTCTGAGCGATGTAAATGCTTTCCGTGCTGGCTATGTAGGAACCAAATAACTTTCTAAGTTCATGCAATGGGCTAGCGCGATCCCATCCAATTGCTCGTAATTTATCCAACGCATCATCAAATAATGGGCGACCGCTATCAGCTCGTTCCTCAATTAAATAATCGTCTTCCGATGCTTTATTAAGAATGTCCGCGGCAACGGTTTTATTGCCAAGCGTAAAACCTTCATGCCCACCTTTCGGCCTGAAGCTTAAGTCCGATGTGATATTAATTCTAGCCTTATCCCCATCCATTTGGAACCAAGGCTTCCGAGCATGGAAAATTTCATTTCGTCGCATGCCAAAATGCAGAGCTAGCCCGAGCAGAGTTCGTAAATCTCCTGTGCTATCCTCCCACAATTCGAATGTGCTCTTAATTAGATCTTCACTTGGGAGCTTATAATTAGTCTTCAAGCCGGTAAAGAATTCTGCCTCTCTCAACTCTTCGACAAATGTCATGTCATATTCCTTGAATAGCTTTTCCCGAGAAAACATAGCTTTAATCTGACGGATCCGACTGTTAATCGTCCGCTTCCGACTCGCGAGCTTTGACTCATCGGTTATCCCTTCAAGGCAGACATGTTTATATTTTAGGATAAAATCGTCACATATCTGAGACATGTCGAAATCATCGACAGGTTTTTTCTTCCCCACAACTTTTCGAATGAACCCACCAAGGCTGTCTTTGTACCCCTTGAGCGATGAATCCCGAAGGCCAATAGCCCTTTGATTCTTTTTTAAGATCGCAAGACATTGGCCGAAGGTCGGAGCTGGCGCTTTAATCTTGGCAAATGCTTTTTTATTAAACATCTTAAGTACCTCGTCGAATGGGTAGAGCAATAGATGTCCTCGAATTGTATCGGCTAATTTTAATGCCTCACCTATATCGAGTCCGAGAGGAAAATATCGGACTTTTTTATCGACCTTAGTCCTAAAAATCCAGCCTCCTCTTTCGGACCGTTTATAGATCTTAGTTTTTCGATTAGATGTAGCGCTTTTGTAGTTAGTGGTGTGTGATTTCATACCACTAGCGGTAGTGTTTTTTTTCATGTTGTCCAGTGTTTATGCGGTTACACTCTACAACTAGTGTCTTCAAAAGAAATTTTGAATCCAGCGCGTCTACCAATTCCGCCATCCGGGCAAGTTATTGAATAGCAGCAACTTGACACCCGTGTAAAGCCGTGTTATACATTAAATATGACTCGAATGTATCGCTTTTGTATCGAGCCATCAACAAAAAACTATTATGAAAGATTGGTTAGACAAACAAAAATCGCAGGAGAAAAACATGCTCGATGCGGTATCTATTCAAGCTCGCCAGGTTGCCGACGACCTCGTTCCTCAAGTCAGATTATGCGCTTTGGAAAATGAGATGGTTGCGGATATCCTGATCAAAGTTCATTTTGAATTTGGAAAAGAAAAAACCGAAATTTGGAGCGAGGGAGCTGTCGATTTTCCAGCCAAACAATCGGTGTCTCAAATGTTTGAGCTGACCTATGGCCCAGAAGAAAAAGGTTAGTAAGGTACTAACCGACCTCGGTTTAATCCCCGAGGAGGTTAGAATGGCCTTTGGTGTCCGGGAAAAGAAGCCTGAGCCTGAAAAAAAAGGCTATCTATTCCGACCCGATCAAAAAAGAATGATCAAACGGATGAAGAATTGGGAAAACCTAGTGTATGCTCGGTTCGAGGCTGGTATGCACCCCAAAACAATCGCTCGTTGCTTGGGTGTTTCTGAAGAAACTGTGCGCGTACGTTTGCGAAGATCTGGTTTTTTTGAGAAAAACGAGACTACGCTGCCTTAAAAACATCCCAATTTTCTCGGTACTTTTCGGTAAGAGCTTTTGTTTCAGGATCACCGGGGTAAACCCATGTTGTAACTCCCTTTAAAATCTCACACGGTAATATGTAAAAAATATCGAGCGGGGCTACATAGCCCACCACGATATCGACTTCGTTGCAGTTAATTACTTTTTTACCTTTCTGGCCGCTACCTGTACTTAAACGGTAGCGCGGGATTTTCCTGGAGTTACCTTCATTAACCGAAGTTCGAGTGCCTTTAATCTGAACCCGGAAAACAGTACCTTTTTCGTTTACAACATGGCAGTCTTGCGGGAGATGATCTCCCGCTGGAACAAAGACTTCCAAGCCCCTCCCCATCGCCTGTGCGAAAAACTTATATTCGTAAACAGCGCCCGCTCTTTTGTTATCTACAGTATTACTCACCTTTAATCCTCCATCCATATTGTAATTTTTCGGATCGGTTCACCCAATCGAATCCCTTACTGAGCATATGACTCAAGCCCCATCCCAATTTCCTTGGGGTTAACTCCTTCAGCAGCACACGATTATTCTCGTTGGCTGAAAGTACAACCATCAGCTCCGAACAGGTTCCTTCCCAACTATCATCCTTAAGTGTTCTTCTAAACATCGCGAGAATTTCAATGATGTGACTGTATCGACTGTCCGCTCTAGCTCGGGATTCTAGGTCGTGGTTTACAAATGCTTTCACTCCAAACCGTGTTTCTAAAAGATTAGGCTCAATTTCGTGGGCCAAAAGCCAAGCGGCGAAGGCCGGAAGTTCAGCGGTCACAACATGTTTAATGTCCTTAGTGAATTTAAATCCGTCATTGCATTTGAAGACCATCAATTTATCTTTGATGCTCATATCCAAATCGGGAAGGAGCCTCATTGAAACCGGGTCATCATTCAGCGTACAAGATATTCTGCCACGCCAGTAGACCCGCCCACTCTTCTTAAATTTACCATTGATCAAAAATGTGTCATTCGCGATGTGCTCTTTAAGCCGAGCGGTAAATGCTGTATGCATAGCATTCGATGCAGTCGGAGCCTCATCATCAACCAACCACATGCCGTATTCGAATAGGTGATCTGTCCATTCTGATTTACCGGTCAAATATTCTGATGCCTTAATTCCACCCCCAAATAGCCCGCCAAGTATAATAGTGTTATACAAGGTTTTCCCGCAATTAGGAGGACCGACTAAAAAGTGTGCGTGTCCACGCTTTGGTTTTCCGGCATGAGCATTTAAATAAGCATGCTTCAACCATGCTAATTCATACTTCAATTGTTTCTCACCCAGCATATGCGTCATCCATTTTGCAATGACTGGGAATTCTGCTCCCCATTCGCCAGCTTGGTCTGCCGGAGTTAAAGGGCTCACCCGAGCGGTATTAAAATAGCGACGGTTTTCATGCTTAACAATTTGTGATTTTACAAAGCAAAAGGGTAGACCAGCTTCAATCCGTTTGGCTGAGTTGATCTGAAACAGAGCTTGTTTAACTTCCGATACATTTTCGTGTCTCGCTGGTCGACCGGAAAGATTGTGTCGGCATTGAAGATCTAATTGGCATTCCTCTTTTAAGCTCATTATAAATGAACCGCTTCCATCCTCGATGAAATAATTCCGCCCGTCATACCAATAATTCTCAATCGCCTTGCCGATCCGTCCGACTTCATAATTTCTTACGAATTCATTACTCGTTATCTCAGCCCATGTATAAAATCCTTTGGGCATGTTAAATACTTGCATGCCGGTTTCCCTTACAATCGCGGCATTTTTAGTCTTATGTTGTCCACCTGGATCCCAAAAGGTCGGTCCTCGGCTACCTTCCACAAATTCCGTAGGCCATTGGTTGTCAGGCCAAACCCTTTGGATCTCAGCGTAAACGGCTTCAAGTGGGATGACTACACCATGACCACGAAAATCTGCGGATTTTGTTGTTTCATACTGCCAATAATGAAGCATGGCCGTCGGAATCCGGGCCTCAGGACTGACTGCTTTCCAATCATGTCCATGGAGTAAATAGTGTTGTCTTTTAAATATACCGGAATCAAACCCCCGAGCGATTGCGTCTCTACCATCAAGCTTCAGCTCTTTGGCCAAGCGTCCAAGGAATTTCTCATTGGTCTTGCTGCCATGGCAAAAGATTGGGTCTTCAAAAAACCAAACCGCGTGGATCCCTCCGCTATATGATCGGGATATATAATTAACAGGGTATTCATGATCAATCATCCGACGGACAATCTCCTCGAATTCTTCATCTGTGAAATTAGCGTCCCAATCAACGGTCACGCCATGAAGATATCGCATGGGATTCGCTTCACTCACACGCTGACCGGGATCTACTCCTTCGCCGGTAGAATATGCGCAGTAAACTGTGCTCGGACTAGCTGCCCATGCTTTGAATTCTGTGGTGTTTCTAAACTCAGGAAGGTCGAATTGAACTTCCCAAGGTTTAGATTTACTGACCTGACTCGCCCTAAGATTTGGAATCGCGAATAGCTCCATAAGTCAATACCTCCTCTAGTACATTGTTAACGGCTAGTTTTAAATCCAGTTCGTGGCATGTGATATTTCTAATCTCGTAATTTATCAGCTCGGAATTTATACCCGCTTCAGACACATGCTCATCCGGAGTGTCATCCAATCCTCGGACTACTCGAACAATAACGCCGCCGTGAGCCCTAATCATCGCGGCCTCGTTCGGAAACCGGACATCATCGATTACATAATTTCTTTGAGGCTCCAAATGTGTCTCCAATGATGAGACCCAAATATTTTGAGACACCAATGTTCTCCCAAATTCTGTGCCCAAAAGCTGCATCAATTCCCGAGGGCTTTTACCGAACTTAGGAATTATTTCTTCCTTTAATTCGGGGTTGTAGAGTTCATCATTAGATAAGCCCATGGCTGACAGCATTAATTTAATGGGGGTTGCGAAACTTTTAATTCCGTAATCCCATTCTTCCGCTATTATTCTTGCTACGGATGATTTTCCACATCCTTTTTTTCCAGTAAGTCCTATGATCATTTGGTGTATTGTTTTGTAATTATTGCATCGGATGAGATTGGTACATCTTTCATCCACATGGGCGGGGTGCTCATGATTTTTTGTATCGCTTTTGTGGCGTGTTTAGCGCCCGCTTCGCCCACTTCAACGACAACTTCATCGTGTACATGAAGGACGATTTTAAACCCCGCGTCCGTTATACGATTCATTATAAATCCGAAACAGTCTCTAGCTAACGCTTGAACACTGTTCTGAAAGAGGTTGGCTCCGTACATTTTGGTCCGACGAATCGATCCTTTTTGAGTCGCACATGTTACGCCATCGGGCTCATGCCGACAGCGAAAGTACTTAAGCGTCCGGCCAGAGGGTAAAGGAATTTCAAAATCATTCCCTTCACTCGCTGTCTGTTTAAGCTGCACATCTAATGATTTCCAAGCCCGTGTGATCTTCTGATTCTTGTCACGAAAATCCATCACCTGGATAAAGGCATTGACCCATTGTCGACGGTCGTCGGTCGGAAGTTGAGGGTAGAGCGTCGCTTTTCCCGGCATGTATTTCCCAGCGTACTCTTGAAATCTCAATTCATCTGCCCGGCTAAAATCCTGATCGAGAATTTGAGTCTGCCCGTACATTGCTACAGTCTCAGCAAATTTTGACCATCCACTTCCGTAGCCCAATTGCAACACACGAACTTTAGCGAGTAGATAAAGCTCAGGATCCTCATCCTTTAATTTCCCGCCTGTCCATCCCATTGTCTGCCTTGCGTGTGCCTCATAGGGAGACATCCCTTTAGCTACAAGCTCTAGGAAATCTGTATCCCCAGCAAGAAACGCTGTCAGCCTCGGCTCGATTTGAGAAAGGTCGGATACTATCAGAGTATTCCCATCTCCAGCCGATATGCAGTTACGAATGTTGACTCCGTATTTTGATTCTCTCGGGAGATTCTGAACATTAAAGCCAGCGTCGCCACTCCATCTTCCGGTAGCATCCGCTCCGAAGTATTTCATATTGTATGACATCTTGCCTTCCGGTGTCAGTCTATCCTGCATAGAGCGTAACCGTTTCAAATGCATATTGATTCGGTTGTAATTCTGCATATCTGCAACAAACGAAATCTTATCGCCATTCTCTTTAACCCATTCTTCAAGAACCGGGCTATCTTTCGCCAAGCTTTTGGGAGGCTCAATGCCAAGCTTACGGCACTCAATCGCCAATGCTTTCTTAGAATATACGACATATTCTTTCTTGGTATCCGGATCAATTTCTCCGTACCAAGGAAGTGCCTTCTTTGCTTCGAATAATCTTTTTTCTAATAGATTAATAGAATTCTCCATCAAGGTTACATCAATCGGTAATCCTTCATAAGCCATCGCTCGGGTCATCCGACTCAATCGCTTTTCTTCTTCAGGCCATTTATCTCCGTACATCTCCCAAATCTGGTAGGTAAACTTCGCATCATCCAATGCGTACTGAAGAACCTCTTTAGATTCGTCCATGGCGATCATGTCGTCCCATGTCTTACCCTTCATGTTTGTGCGAACCCCTTTGTCCATCTCTACCCCTAAGAGCTCTTTGGCGGCCCCCTTGAGATTTCTTTGGAACTGGAAATATACGCACATATCGGCGGAACATTCCCATTCGACTTTAATATTCTGAGGTATGATCCCCATTTCTTGGCATCGCTCAAAGACTCGTTGGTCGAACGACGCATTGTGGGCGATCAAAGTATACCCATCCAACCTTGTAAAATCGTAATCCTTAGTCAGCCCGACATATTCAAACTCGGGACAATAAATTGATACGAGGTATGCATCGAATTCCGGGTGCGTGACATATTGGTAGGTGCTACTTCCCGCGATTGAGTAATCCTTACTATAGAAGGTCTCAAAATCTAGTGCTGCTACTTTCTTATTCATAATTGTGGTGTGTGGTTTTTATGAAATTGTGAATGTCGCGGTGGTAGTGGGGGCCAGAGAACACAACTCTGACCCCCTCACACACCACAACTAATCGATATGAGACAATTAGCTAAAATCTTTTAGCCATTCGACGAACTTGGGATCATGCTTCGTTCCCTTGCGGAGCTTAGGAGCATGCACGAAATTGTTACCAGCTTTCACCTTCTCAGTAGTAAGCCTAAATGATCCGGTATTAATACCTTCTCGGTAATACATCTTTGCGGCTGTAAAAATTGGTACCGCTGCATGCTTGTATGCAGTTCCTTTTATTCTCCATAATGCGAAGGCATAATTATTTCCGTCATGTTCGAATGGGAAGTCATCAGGATTGTCACCCTTGATGCAGACCAAGGCATCCGCGATTGCTTTCCATGATGCTGGTGTGCCATCTTGCCACACAAAGGTAGCTTCTGGATCAGCTTCGAGAACTTCTGCTTTCGTGCTCATGATGCGGGGTATTTCTCCGCTGTCCCATTCAATGTTTTCTTCGAACATCTTACCAATGCGGCATACGGTAAACTCTACCTCCTGCTCTCCATTACTGATTTCGGTTTCACCATCCAAAACGATGGTTCCTTTTTTATAGGTTTCGGATAATGCACCTACGCCTTGAGCAATTTGCAGCCTGGGAAAGCTGATATCGCTCGCATCGAAATCTCCCACCAAACCTTGTCCGGGCTGAATCGCCAAGCTTGCGGTTGGGGAACCTTCGATAATATCTCCAGCCGCTTCTGCGTCTGATGTCGTTTCACTTACTTTTTCACTTAATGTTGATTTTGCCATTTTACTATTTTGTTATTTTGTTATTTTGTTATTTTGTATTTGTTTGTATGCTGAATGTAATACACTCAGATTAAAGATTTTGAGACTTGCGGAGGTATGGAGATCTTTCCCGGTCTTCTTCCGATGCAATAACATCGGCTTCCTCAAGGCTAAGTTCCACAACTCCGCGAGCACTTTTTTTCTGCCCACGCTCCAACTTCTCAGCGTATTTTTTAGCCAATGCGGAGACGCTAACGCTGCATGCGCTCATAAAATCATCAGGAGTCATAATATGCTCCAAAGCCTCGTAGGCTTCCTGTGCATCCTCAATTTTCGTAGTCGCATTTCGATAATGCAGATTGTACCCGGGAATTTCTTCACCATTCTCAACCGCCAGCTTCAATGCCTGTTTCTTAGCAGCAGCCTGCCATTTGTCTACCACTTGAGCTACATTTAACATCCGTGATAAGACCATTGGATCTTCGACTTTCTCGGGACTATAATCCCCCCATAAAGTCATCTCAAAATCAGTTACGCTCTCACTGTATTTCTTGGCGAGCGGTAGTAATTTATCGGACAGGGCAGGGCATGAAAGCTTATGCTTACAATACCGGCAGCCTTCAGAATTAGGAATCGCTTCGGCATTCTCAGCCTGAGCCTTCTCAATGATTAAATTAATCCGAAGACGGATATCTTCCATGTCTTCCCGCTTGTAACTGTGCGTCAGTATCTCATCCCGCCGTGGGAGGATGAAATGAACGGTAGCTGTCTTGAGCTTTGGGAATTTATCCATAACCCCAAGCAAATATGCCTGTCCCTGGATGTTGATGTCACTATCATCAACCTCTCCTCTTCCGTATTTATAATCAACCACATCCGCGTGGTCTCCCTTAATGCTGACAAAGTCAACTGTTCCAAATATCGTAGCCATCTTTTAATATCCCTTCTAAATTTTTATCCATTTTAAATGCGTATATCGGTATCTCCTCGTCGGCGGTCTTTACGAATAAACTTTCACCGCGTTCAACGAGTCCGTGCCCGATAACAATTTTCCTATCCAGTAATAATGTGAGTTCATAGCCATCAATCGGGTTCTCCGTGCTTTGCCGGATCGCTCCCTCAATTGATGAGTACCCATCATCACTACTCCCCATGCTTGATGCTGACTCGTAATTCCTTATAGATATCATCTGCTCCGTCCTCCAATGGTTTAATATAATCAAGGCAGCTAATTACTAATCTCATCTGTTCTTCGTCGAGCCCATCTAGATTGCCGGTCTCAGCAGCTTCGTGAAGCTTCGTGCCTTCCTCAGCAAAAATATTGGTCTCATTACTAGATCGATAGCTTGGGCAAATCTCCACATATTTTAATGTGCTCGGCCCGAGCTCGTGGTGTGCGTCTGGACTACTCATCTTCAGCAAGCCCCCACTCTCCAGTATTAAGGTTCTGGTCAACGGTCGCAGGGTTAAAGCCGCAGCACACAAGCAAACCTTTCAACTCGTTTACAACCTCGTCCAATGTGCAACCGTCTTTTATCTCAGCGGTATACTCGCTATCTAAATCAGTTATTTGTATCTTCATCCTCAGCCTTCTCCTCTCTCTCCTTTAAAGTGTTAAGTAATCCTTCGCGGATTGCTATGTTTACGAAATCCTCGTCGGTTGCATCTTCCTTACCCCAGCGAACAAGCATGTCTTTGGTCTCCTCCTCCATTTCGAGTTCTAGTTTTACATGCATCTCGTCCTCTTCGGATAGGATTCTAATAATTGGTAAATCCTTATCCTCACTCATTTCTGTAATTCGTCTAGAGCGCTCGCCATCTCCATCATTACCGTGTACATATTCTTAATCTCATGCTGGAGAGTGTGAATCTGCATTTCCTGGAATGCCGTATAAGCTACCATGGAGTTGTCTTCCGGGTGATTCTTTTCGTGAATCGATATCATATCTGATATCTTTTCCTTGAGCTCATTCATTAGCTCAGTCCGATCAGCCGGAAGATCATCCAAGCTGTTAATTGTTTTAAATTTGGATCGCAATGGATCCGGATCGTGGTCTGGTTCAAATCTCATATTTTTTGGTGTGGTGTGTGGTTTCTGTTCTGTTAATAGTGTTATACATGCGTATAACATTATGCAATTATAAAAATGGTCTTCTCACAAGCTTTTCGCTCTGAGGCGCATCAACACTGGCTGAGCGCTGGAAAGTTTTTTTCAGTAGCCGACGGACTAAAGTCAAAGGTCGGAGAATTATAGCTATTATTTTTGTTTTCATATTAAATGGAGCTCCCAATCAGATTCGAACTGATGACCCCATCCTTACCATGGATGTGCTCTACCAACTGAGCTATGGGAGCGGAAAATAGGGCGGAGGGTTTCAAGAATGTACATACCAACTTACCCCCATGATGTACCCCCCGCCTTAAAATGGTGGAGCCAGACGGGATCGAACCGACGACCTCCTGAATGCAAATCAGGCGCTCTTCCAACTGAGCTATGGCCCCATTAAAAATCATAATATTGGATTCATCTCATCGTCATTAATGAGATCGATATTGTTAAGTTTTTCCCGGACAGCTTTGCACACACGCATCTCAACGGTGTCATTTGCAAAGACTATCTTTTGAATACTAGGGCTCTTACCCGTTGCCCGATGAACCCGCCCCAATGCCTGACGCAAATCAATCGCACTAAAGCTCGGGCTTATTAAAGATATGCGTGGGAAGTCACCGGTTTCATCATGCAGACTCAACCCAGTTCCTCCCGCTTGCGTCATGCAAATCAATATTCGACTATCATTCCTTTGGAATTTATTAACCTCAAGTTGACGCTCGAATTCGTTCTGATGACCTCCAATAAAACCAATGTTTTCATCCAGCGAACTTAACCGGTTAATCAAAGCCTGTGCAGTATCTCGAAAATTTACAAAGATTACCACTGAGGATGCGCTCGCATGGGCATCAGCAGTTAACTCTTCAAAGATCGGTACCTTTAATAATTCTACTTCCTGCCGTGCCCGTAATTGAATGGTCAATGCGCTATCCTCATCGGTCTCACGTCGAAGGTCTAAGGCTTCAAGCTCAGCCTTCATGTCCCGATAAATCAAATCTGTATTTGAAGAACCATCTCCTCCAAGATTATAGCCATCTGCAATAACCAATGTCTCAGGAAATGAACCGGGGGGTAGATCCTTGATGCGAATTCTACTCCCCCGGCCGTCCTTATAGATGTGATCATGGAGTCGTTTTAAAACTGAAGCATATCCCCGGAAGGTTAACCCTCCAAAGACTCCACGCTTACATCCATTCTTTAGACACCAGTTCCACCAACCCGCGTCATTATGCATATCAAGCAAATAACCAAGTGCTCGCATCTCAACCGGATTTGAACAGCTTGTCGCTCCCAAGGAAAGGGTAGGGATACCTCTCTCCTTGCCAGCTATCATTAACTTTGCATTCTCGCTTTTCGCCGATTTGCATCGGTGATCCTCATCAAAAATAAGCAGGGTTTTTGCAGGGTCGATAGACCATCGTCCAGCTCGTTTTGTTTGTTTGTTCTTGGTATAGTACCTAGTATTTCCAGTACGAATCTTTTCGTAATTAAAAACCTGTGGGGCACTATACAAAAATTTATGAGCCCACTCCGTCCAACTCGGGACAACAGCCTTGGGGCAAACGATAAAGGGCTCAAGTCCAAGGCGGCGGGCAACGGTCAGAGCTATGACCGTCTTACCCGTGCCAGTATCACTACCGTCCTTGGCATAACCATTAACCAATAAACTGTCTATCAGAGTTTCGCTGTGGCTTTTCTGCCACGCGAATAGCTCAGGGCATGTAGATGGTAGATTCCCCACTATGTGTCTCCTCAAAAATTTTAAGCCAGTCATCTTGTGTAAGCCCTTCGCGTTTATTCATTATTGAAAGGAATCGCCACATCCGGCGCAGCCCGGTCTCTTCAACCTGGCGAACACGCTCGCGGCTAACTCCCATAATATCGGCAATCTCCTGTAAAGTATATTGCTTCCCCTCTTCTGGGTCATACCAATGCTCGACAATCTCCTTGTCCTCATTTTTTAACTGCGTGCTCCTTAAGCCCGTCATAAACTCTCTCAAGCGGTTGTCTGCGTCGGTTGAGTCCTCCTTGTGGTGATTTATTACTCCACCCACGCGGTTCAGGGCGCGTGCCTTTGTGGGCTTCGTAGAATTCCCGGAGCATTTTGGTTTCCTCCGCGATGATTGCGAGGTCTTCTTGGAAGTATTCACGAGTGGTGAATCGCGTCCCGCAAGTAGGGCACTCACAACGTCTTCTGGTATATTTTGCGACATGCCTAGTTTCCTTTACGTAACTGTTCGTTGCACAGATCGGACAGTTCATTTAACTCGCCCTCCGCCTTGCCCTTGAGGAAGCGTATGTCCGCCTCGTTCGATGATAAAAGCGCGGTGTCCTCGTCGATATAAAGCACCGGTCGGGAACTCTCCAGTTGAGATAATAAAGTCTCCAGTTTCTGTATTCGATCGACGATCCCATCCACGGTTTCCGTCATCTGTTCTAATTGATTCGCCATTCTTTTTGTTTGCATTTCCATACGGGCAGGGGTCTCCTTTTCTGTAGTTGTAGTTGTGGTTGTGTGATTTGTAAGGGTACGATACCAAGTCGCTGCCATTGGTCGCAGGCTTGCAGCTTGGGGTCGAAAGACATAGGCCGAAGGTCGCGGCTATTTTAAGTATTAAGCTTGATTCCATACATCCTCCTTAAGTTGAGAAACTATTATCCGACTGTATTCTTCGACCGAATTTGATATGTCTTCTTTCGTTTCCCCGGGCATACTCTCCTCGGCAATGTGATACATCATGTCATAGCCCACTGAGAGAAAACAATTGGCCATCTCTTCCATCGGTAAGCGCTTCCCAAATTCTGTTAATAATATCTGAACCCCTTCCATGAAGAGCTCCACTTTTTCGGCTTCGGCTTCGGCCTCGGCCTCGCTCTGTTCTGTTTCAAATGTTAGCATGACAATCCCATACGCCCGCAATGTTGCGGTTAATCGATTCAGTTTGTTCTTCCCCTATGCGAATAAGTGCTCGGCCTATTTTTCGTCTAGTTTTATCAGACATATAAATGTAACTATCTAATTTGCTGATGATCTGGTAAAAAGTGTCATCGTCTAATTCATAAAAAGGAGTTTTACACAATGTTTCTTTAAGCCCCATCACTCGTATCCTTTCTGATGATCGAAATCGATGCAGGGCTCGGGGCTCCATAATTCTTCATCGATCTTCTTACCAAGGTACTTATTCATTTCCCTTTGGATGACATCGATAGCCCTCGGGCCTCGGGCCGCAAGCTCTTCGGTCCAAAGCTCTAGGTGCTTGAGGATCTCATCGTAATCATTTGATTCTTTCTCGCGGCTCATGCTCCGTCCTCCCTCAATAAGTGAATGATCGGATATCGATCCTCCGGGGATATCTTCCAAATGACTCCGGCCGAATCCTTAAGTCGAAGGTCGAGATTCATTTCAATCTCAACCCCGTGCGGATCGGTGTAATCTAATTTGATCGGGTCGTTGAGCTCGAAATCCATTTCAACGGAATTCGAAATCTCATCGGTAAAGGTTACTGTATCATTATCTATGCTCATATTTTGGTGTGTGGTTTTTTTGGTAATCTCGGGGATTGCAGTCCCCGTTTGTGATATGGCTAAGGTAGAATAATGTTATACACCCGTCAAACTTTTTTTAAAGTTTTTTTTCTTACATGTTCTTTTCCCGGGCCAATCCCTCTATTAATGCGCCTCGCAGGCCACAGGATAAAAGATCTAAATGGCCAAGAACTTCACTCCCGTACTTTACTATCTCACCTGTTACCCCGTCATCGATCTCCAATTCCAAATGAAATGGTCGGTCGGATCCTTCGGGATTCGCTACTTTAATTACTCGGATTTCTCCGATTACCTCTCCAATTTTATTATCTGTCATAATTTAAAAATACATATATAGGGGTGGCATCCCCCAGGTGGCTTCCATCAATGTTATACCAAAAATAATCTTCCGCATCCTCACGATCCATCTCATCCCGGACCATCAAAACCTCTATCATAGCATCCGCATCATAGATCGCTCGATCCTTGCTGTCCTTACCAATGAGGCAGCCGTCAAAGCCATCGGCCGTAAGACTCATTCCGAAAGGTGGAGGTAGATCTCTAAGGCCAATAAGCCTATTATCACAAAAACTAAAATATAATTAAATACGTCCATGCCGATCCCAATAATTCATTATTAATACCGCATCCGCGGTTGCGTTTGTTATTTTCAAATCCGGATATAACCTAATCGCATTATCTTTAAGCATGCGTTTCCGTTCAGTATATCCCATCTTAGGCTTCAGGCCCGCGAGTCCTTTCTGCCAGGTCTGAGGCCGAAGGAGATGGGTCGCAAAGCCAAGAGCCCGGGACATCCCCACTATAAATCCAAAATTATATCCAAGCTTAAAGCTAGAGGCATTGCTCGTTGCGGAGCTGACAAAAGCCGGGACATCCTCGATGACAACCTCGTAGCTGGAGGGGAGGAGAGGTTGCAAAATCTCAAGGTATCCGCTCTCAGTCTTAAAACTATGCAGTTCAATAGATCCATTGGGATGACGAACAGAAGCTCCTCCCGCTTTGCCCGGGTCAAAGGCGATTACCCCTTTTGTTTGCTGCTTTTGCATTTTATTAAATAATCATGTACCGCTTTCCGGACAATCTGACTGGGTGTAGTCAACAATTCATCGGCCAAAAGTCGAAGGCCTTCGGCCATAGACTTATCCATTCGCACATTTATCTGCGTACTTTTTTTATCTCGCATAACACTGTTATGCATTGGTATACAGACGTAATCAACCGGTTGGGAAAAATACATATAAAGAAAAAAACAATAAAAAATTTGATATTTATAATAACCTGTAACACAATGTATGACACACACCCTAAAAAACACATAGGATAACACCTATAAAAAAACCTAGATATGAGCATCAAAAAACACAAAAAACACACCGACGAGCGAGAGCATAAGGATATTACATGCGCGGTTCGTCTACCCCAATCATTATACAACGCATTGTCCGATGCTGCTAAAATGACTAACTCATCCCTCTCAGATATCATGCGAGAGGCAATTGTAGATAAGCTGGACTCGATCCGGGAGGCTGAGATTGCTAAGACGTTAAGAAGGGCTGAAATCGAGGCTAAGGTTGCTAAACTAGGCTTGGGTAAGGATTCGAAGAGCAAAGCAGAATTAGATGCCTTGCTGGACTTGCTAGAGGCATCGTAGAGGTTCTGTCTCTGCGGGCCATGCCCGTTAGACCGGTTTTCGGGTTTTACTAGGTCAGATTGAGATCTATCATAGGTCTTATTTTCGCTGGTCGCTGGTTTTCAGGTCGAAGGTCGGAGGTTTATGGTTTTTAAGTCACTGCAAATCAAGGACTTAAGTATGTTTTGAAACAAAACCATGAAACAACCATATTTCATAAGTCGTTGATTATCAACGATACCCATCCCTCTATATGGTTCTATGGTTTATTTATATATAAAGTATATATAATAAGTATATAATATATAGGGCCTGGGGGGAAACCCCCCGCAAATCTCCACGCCAGAGACCAGGGTCAAAACATAACCATAAACCATAAAACCATATCTGTTTCACAAGTAGCTGTAAAGCAGCACTTTATGAATATGGTTTTACTAATTGTATTCCGAGTTGGGAATTTCAGAGCTCAGATTTCAAAATTACCTGAATTATTGTTGGCCAGTCGACCGTTTCCGTTTTAGTGTAAATACATAAAACCCAACCACTTTCGTGGTGAGCTAAAATGTGCGTGTGGACCGTATCCACCGCTACTTCTTTTTACGAGAGAAGCTGCGGTTCTTGGATTTTGATACTACGCGGAGGTTTTTAGACCTATTGTCGGCGGTGTTTCGATTCTTATGATCGACATCTTTGCCATCACCTTTTCGTGCTCTGCCGGCCTTCACCATTTTCGAGCGAGCTGCGTTCCGTTGAGCTCTCCTCTTTTTCTGTTTTGGTTTGGCGTGGTACTTTGCATATTCAGCCTTATAATTTCTTGGCTTCGGCTTAGCTGGCGCTTTCTTTTTCTTGCGTACTGGCATTTGTATATAATTGTACAACGTTAATTACCGCGCAATCGAATGTTGAACGTATAACTTTTGTAATTCTGTATTATACGCTTGTTAAATGCGAATGTCTTATGAATAACTGTCACCTCATGCGTGAAAAATATGACAAGAAGATACAAGTTTCCATTGTGATGAGCCGGGAACAGAAGATGGAATACGCCAAATTGGCGGTCGAGATGGACCTGTCATTCTCTCAACTGGTCAGGCATGCACTCCGCGAGTTGAAAACAAAAAAGGACCAGGCTGCAACCCGGTCCTAAATCATAAAACCACACACCATATGAGGCTATCATGATCTAGATCTGTATAAAATATAAATACAGGCACTCGTCAACCGCTTTCAATCGGCTAGCTACTATCATGCATTCCGATTGGCTAGCAACTATCATGCGTTGATTGGGCATAACCTTCGACCCTCAGCCCAAAACCTAAGACCTAAGACCTGCCACTAATCCTCCAACCCACAACAGTTAGTTTGTGGTGATTGGGATGTTTGGTGCAGGCAGTCCGTTTGATTTGTGAATTTTATATTATGAACAGGGTTGAAGGGTTAACCT
>Ga0209119_1000328_pt1 | contig 48545 bp, 35 predicted proteins | sample COG_03_FD_184747 | JGI IMG/M metagenome (GOLD analysis project Ga0209119, IMG submission 184747) | Pelagic Microbial community sample from North Sea - COGITO 998_met_03 (SPAdes) (version 2) | ecosystem: Environmental > Aquatic > Marine > Neritic zone/Coastal water | place: Helgoland, sampling...
TACCATGCGGTGATGGTTTGTGTTTTCTTAGAACCCTCATCTGATAAGGCATCTGAATCTACTTCTCTCTCAAGAGTCGCTTTATAACAGCTATATTCTCCAATGTTTTTGGTGTCTGCGTGCAGTTTCCATGGGCTTGTTTTTAAAGCGTCTTTAATTAAAAAAACTTTCCCTAGCAAGTCACTTTGTTGGACATAACGCTGCGATTTAATGTTTTTGTATAATTCCCCTGAACCGCCTGCGCTGGAAATGAACACCATAGAGCTCCCTGTTGATGGTGGTGCTAAAGATTCATCTTCCTTGTAGATTGACTCGGCTTTGTTGAAGGTTAAAGTATAGGTTTTTTCAAATTGTTTTTTTAGCATGGCCATAAGTTGGTCTTGCATACCACCAACTTGAGTGCTATCAATTTGGATGTCTAATTTACGCTGGGTTTTGTAAGTTGCGACGCCTTGAAATTCTTGGGCAAATATTGTTGTTGAGCTGAATAAAAATAGTATTAAAACTTTGATGTTTGTAAACATAATTTATAGTTTTATATGAAATTAGTACAATAAAACAGACGAGTTAAGTCATGAAATGTTACAAATAAATGCTAAAAAATTGTACTTTTCGAATCAGAATGAAACATGTATTCTATTTCATATTGCTTTTTTACTGTTGGGGGTTTAGTCAAACATCCTTGACCACTAAGCTCGTTGAGTCCACTCCTTATAACTGGGATTCCTTCGTTGGCGTGGATCCATTTGAATCTCATTATTTCCTAAAATTTAATACTCTTTTTAAAAAAAACAGCCAAGGACTTCAAAATTATAGCAACTTAGACAAAGGTGCTATTAGTGACGTTTCAGTGTTTAATGCGCTTAGACTTGCGTTGTTTTATAAAGATTTTAATAGTGTTACGCTGTTAGATAACCGCTTAGCAGAATTGATTACAGTAGACTTTAATTCTTTAAGCCCATTGCGTTCATTGTCACACATATCGTATGGAAATGACAACAGTTTTTGGTTAATTGACTCCAATACACTTCGATTGGAATTATTCGATTATAATACTTCAAAAACCCGCGTAAAAACGGGACCATTTCTAAATGAAATCCGCGCTTTAGACAGTGATTATAACAATTGTTGGGTGCTTACGGATAAAGAATTGCAGTGTTATAATTATATAGGAAGTTTGATTTCGAAGCTGCCAAACGAAGGATTTACAGATTTAAAACTTTGGAACGGTGTTTTATTTTTGCAAAAAGAAAACAGTATATATTACAAGCTAAAAAACAATGAATCATTTTTGCTTTTAAACTTACCTAAAATTTTAGTAAAACAGTTTTTTGTAACCAACCAAACCTTGTATATTTATGACGAAGAATTTCTTCACCACTACCAACTATTAAACAATTGATATTATGCATGTTGCAATTGCCGGAAATATTGGCGCAGGAAAGACGACCTTAACCCAATTACTAGCGAAACATTACAAATGGGAAGCCCAACTAGAAGATGTTGTCGACAACCCTTATTTAGACGATTTTTATAACCAAATGGAACGTTGGAGCTTCAATCTTCAAGTTTATTTTCTAAACAGTAGATTCCGCCAGGTATTACAAATTCGCGAAAGCGGAAAAGATATTATCCAAGATCGTACCATCTATGAAGATGCTAATATCTTTGCGCCGAATTTGCACGCCATGGGCTTGATGACCAATCGTGATTTTGAAAATTATTCTTCGCTTTTCAATCTTATGGAATCATTGGTTCAAAGTCCAGACTTGATCATTTACCTTAGAAGTTCGATCCCAAACCTTGTGTCTCAAATTCATAAGCGTGGTCGTGAGTATGAAAACTCCATCAGTATTGACTACCTAAGTCGTTTAAACGAACGCTACGAAGCTTGGATCCATGGTTACGCTAAAGGAAAACTACTTATTATAGATGTTGATAATTTAGATTTTGTAGAAAATGAAGAAGACCTTGGGTTTATCATTAATAAAATTGATGCCGAAATAAACGGTTTGTTTTAATTCAATCGACCTATAAAGACATAAAAAATCCCGCTGAAGCGGGATTTTTTATAAAGTCTAACTAATTTATCTCATGAGAAGATTCTGTTAGTTTTCAGTCGTGTCATTTAAAGTAGCTTCAACAGACTGTACAACTTCTTGTTCGGTTCCAGTAATAGATTTCTCTATTATAACTTCTTTACCATCAACTGTTTTAGTTTTCGAAATTGTTGCTTCAGCTAAATCTGTTGAGTTAGTATAGATCACTTCTACATTCACGTCCTGTGATGCATGTGCTTCTTCAGAAGAATGCCCCCCTAAGATAGGTGCAATCACCAATCCAATTAGACAAGTTAATTTAATAAGGATGTTCATTGACGGTCCTGAAGTATCTTTAAACGGATCACCTACAGTATCACCAGTCACAGCTGCCTTGTGAGCTTCAGAGCCTTTGTAAGTCATGACGCCGTTAATCTCAACACCTGCTTCAAAAGATTTCTTAGCGTTATCCCACGCACCACCTGCATTGTTTTGGAAAATAGCCCAAAGCACCCCACTTACGGTAACGCCTGCCATGTAACCACCAAGCATTTCAGCAACTAACATATTGTTATCTTGATACACTAACTTCCCAACTAGTACAACTAGAATTGGAAACCCAATTGTCAAGAGTCCTGGTAACATCATTTCTTTCAAAGATGCCTTCGTTGAAATGTCTACACATTTATCATATTCTGGTTTTCCAGTCCCTTCCATAATTCCTGGAATTTCTTTAAACTGTCTTACCACTTCATTTACCATTTCCATAGCGGCTTTACCAACGGCATTCATTGCAAGTGCAGAGAATACTACAGGTACCATTCCACCTACAAATAACATGGCTAATACAGGCGCTTTAAAGATGTTAATTCCATCAATTCCTGTAAATGTAACATAGGCTGCAAAAAGAGCCAATGAGGTTAAGGCCGCTGAAGCAATGGCAAAACCTTTACCCGTTGCAGCAGTTGTGTTACCAACAGCATCTAAAATATCGGTACGTTCTCTTACGATCGGATCTTGTTCACTCATTTCGGCAATACCACCGGCATTATCGGCAATGGGTCCAAAAGCATCAATTGCTAATTGCATCGCTGTAGTTGCCATCATGGCTGATGCTGCTAAAGCAACACCATAAAACCCAGCCAAAGCATAAGATGCCCATATAGCCGCTGCAAACAATAATACAGAAGAGAATGTAGAAATCATCCCTGTTGCTAAACCAGCAATAATGTTGGTTCCTGCGCCTGTACTTGATTGTTGTACGATTTTTAAGATTGGCTTAGAGCCTAATCCTGTATAGTATTCTGTAAATGCGGAGATTCCAGCACCTACAACAAGTCCTACTAAACATGCATAAAATACGCGAATAGAAGAAATATCTTGAAGGCCTTCACCAAAGAAATCCATCTGCATTGTTGCTGGTAACATCCAAGTTACTAAGCCGTAACAAGCTATTGCTACCATGGCAATAGATGCCCAATTTCCGATGTTTAATGCTTTTTGTACGTCTGCTTCTTTTGCATCGTTCGATGAAATTTTAACTAATAAAGTTCCGATTAAAGAAATGATAATTCCAACACCTGCAATTGACATTGGTAATAAAATAGGGCCTATTCCGCCAAAAGCATCTGAAATACTTCCACCCATATCTTTAATCACATAGTTTCCTAATACCATGGCAGCTAATACGGTTGCTACATACGAACCAAATAAATCGGCGCCCATCCCTGCAACATCTCCAACATTATCTCCAACATTATCCGCAATAGTAGCAGGATTTCTAGGATCATCTTCTGGAATATCTGCTTGTACTTTTCCTGCTAAATCAGCGCCTACATCGGCCGCTTTTGTATAAATACCTCCACCAACTCTTGCAAATAGCGCAATTGACTCAGCACCTAAAGAGAACCCTGCTAATGCTTCTAATACAATCGTCATCTGATCAGTATTTGTCCACGCTCCACCCATAAATATCTGGTAGAATATAATAAAGAACATTGTTAAACCTAAAACGGCTAAACCTGCAACGCCAAGCCCCATAACGGTTCCTCCACCAAAAGACACTTTTAAGGCATTTGGTAAACTTGTTTTGGCAGCCTGTGTTGTTCTAACATTTGTTTTGGTAGCAATTTTCATCCCCATGTTTCCTGCAAATGCAGAAAATATAGCCCCTATAACAAAGGCCACTACAATTAGATACGTACTGTTCATGTAAAAAGCGATGCCTGCCAAAACAATACTTGCTCCTATAACGAAAAACGTTAATAATCTGTATTCTGCTTTTAAAAATGCTAAAGCACCTTCGTATATATGGTCAGAAATCTCTTTCATTTTCCCGTCTCCTGCGTATTGCTTCATTACCCAGCTTTTTTTAATTAGCATGTAGATAAGTCCTAAAATCGCCATGCCTATAGGCATGTAAATCATCATTGATTCCATAATGTAATTTTGTTTATTTTTACGGGCGTAAATGTAGTAAAATGTGAAGGAACTAAAAAACCTAATTTAACATAATTATAACAGCCTATTTTTCTCTACTGATAACCTTCAAAAAAACTACGCTAATCTAAACTGTTTTACTTCTTAAAAATCGGGAGACATTCCAAGTCGAACGCCAAAATTAGGTGAAGAATTATTTGGGTTTTTAAACTCCGAACTCCAAATACAATCTACACGAAAAACCCTGAGGTTTCCAAAACCAATGTTTTCAATACCAAAACCATATTCATAATAAAGGTCTTTTGGCGCATTATAAATAATTGAAGACCGATTGATGTTTTTATTAGATTCTGAAATGTTTCCTACCACGCCTCTAAAGGTCATTAAACTTCTTAATTTTAGTTTTTTGATTAATGGAATTTTGTTTAAAATGTATCCATTAAAATGATGTTCGAAATGACCCACCAAAAACTGATCTACTACAAAATCATAGTAATTTAAAAGTGAAAACGTATTTGCCACTAGAGAATAGGTTTGATTCGCTGGAACAGGGCTAAGCACCGACAATTGGGCGTCTCCAAATATTTTACCTGTTTCTAGGGTATTGTTCAGAATTCCAAACTTCCCAAGTTTTAATGGCTGATTGTACGAAAATAATAATTTTGAATACGTGGTGGTTCCTGCTCCAATTTCCAATCCTTTTTGATAACTCAATAAAAAAGAAGGATATAAATTTGTACCAGGCTTTCTTTCGACACCATATCCAAATATATTTCTGTTAGGCGTAAATAACACAAACAATTCTGCGGCGTTGTCAACTAAATTAGACTGAACGTTCTGATGCGTTTGATCAAAATAATCAATTGAAAACTCATCAGGTGCGGCGGATTTTATGTGATTGTTTGAATAGTTAAGGCCTACAAGAAAATTTCTAAAGACTTCTACATTTACATTTGCAGATATTTTTTTGATGCGTGATAAAAAGTAATTCTCGCCTCGGCTAAAAAGCGAAGTCGTACCAAAACCACCTGAATAATTCCCTAAACTGTTAATAAGTCGACTGCCCAGTTGTTCGGTATCGTTCAAATAGCTAAGACCAACCGAAATCCTTGGCTTGTATGTTAACAGGTATTTGGCGCCTAACAAATACTTAAATTGTTTGTCTTTGAACCCGTAGGCAAGCTTTCCTTTAAGTCGAAACCGATCATCTAAGGTTTTAAAAGACCTAAACCCTGCAGACACTTTATAGCCCTCAACATCGTTAACCGCAAAAGTGCTCCAAACAGATCCAAATTCTATGGAATTAGAAACCTTGAAATACCCACTTGATATGGTTCTTATTAGGCCAGTGATGTTTTTTATTTTCTTATTCCCATTAAGGTTTTCTAGGACAGATTCTGTATCGCTGTTATCAATATTTTCAGGCAAGTTTTCAGTCCAGAATTCATCACTTTTTTCGAACTGATCATGTTTATACTTGACAACTTTAGCGTCATAAAACTCAGGGGCTCGAATCGTATCAAAATTGTAGTTTTCGAAGGTTTCAGTACGCTTTAAATACAGTCCTTTTTCTTTTTCGCTTTTTGATAATAAAGTAAAATCTGCTTCGTAGACATTGTTTTCAGGCAAAAATACACTGTCATTTTTGATCGTAAACCTTTTTTCAAAATAGAGGTTACGCACAAGGTTTAAGTTGATCTTAGGATTGACACGCATACTAATAGAGTTGATAGCATAGATACTATCGGTCACTACAAAATCCCCTTCAAACACTAAATCACCTTCTCTTCGTGGAAAAAAATAGATCCTGTATTTAGTTCGAACATTTGACACAATACTGTCTTGCAACACATAATCATAAGACCCAAAACCTTCGCTAGACAACGGACTCACAAACGATTTGTTTAAGAGTTGAATGCTTGCACCATAGATATTCATTTTTTGGAAAATATTACTAATCTGATCAAACACAAAACCATCTTGCTGGATGCCAATTTCTTTTTCTGCCTGAATGAGTTGCAACTTTTTATCTAGCGTATTATCTCCATAAACAGTTTCTAATTTTTCAGTTAAGTAGATTGGAACATAAAATTTTTTATTTCGTTTATCCTGTTTGATAATAGAAACGACGGAGTCATAATCCTCTTTTAGAAGTATTTTTAAAAACTTCTGATCCATATTATTAAGACCGACTTCTGTAGATGTATATTTTTTATATTCGTAGCTATCAACAAGGTTAAGACCGTTTTTTTTACTGTTTGCCCAAATACCTTTCATTATTTTGTAGGCAGGATTTTCTTTCTTTTTTAGACGTTTTTTTGGTTTGTTGACAATTAAGACCTCATCGAGCTCAAAGCCTGTTTGTAGCACAATTTCAAGCCCTGAATTTACCTTATTTTTAAGTTTTAATTCGGTCGTTTCAAATCCAACAAACGACACGACTATTGTGGAATGATTATTTTCTGACTGCAGTAAAAACTGCCCATCTATATCAGATATAACTCCCTCTGAAGAAGTCTTAAAAAGAACGTTCGCAAAAGCGACTGGCAGCTTATCTTGGTCATAGACAGTGCCACTTACTTTCGTTTGCGAAAAAACATGTATTGATAGCATCAATACTATAGATAGTGTGTAGTATCTCATAATTAGTGTTTCACCAACAATCAAAACAATAAAGGATAGAAAGAAATTTACTTATATAATACTTTCTTTACGGCCTTTACTACATCTTCATTATTAGGCAACCATTCTTTTAGTAAGACTGGTGAATAGGGCGCTGGGGTGTCTGCTGTGTTGATTTTTATAATCGGAGCATCTAAGTAATCAAATGCTTTTTCTTGAACTTGATATGTAATCTCGGTCGAAACATTCCCAAAAGGCCACGCTTCCTCAAGAATTACTAAGCGGTTTGTTTTTTTAACAGACTCTAAAATAGTATTGATATCTAATGGACGTACCGTTCTTAAATCGATAACCTCGCATGAGATGCCTTCCTTCGCTAAAGTATCGGCTGCGATGTAGGCTTCTTTGATGATTTTTCCGAATGACACAATGGTCACGTCAGTTCCTTCACGTTTGATTTCGGCAACTCCAATAGGCAAAACATATTCGCCTTCTGGAACTTCACCTTTATCACCATACATTTGTTCACTTTCCATAAAAATAACGGGATCGTCATCGCGGATAGCTGCTTTTAATAATCCTTTTGCATCGTACGGATTTGAAGGTACGATCACTTTAAGTCCTGGGCAATTTGCAAACCAGTTTTCAAAAGCTTGTGAATGCGTTGCACCTAGCTGACCCGCAGATCCGGTTGGGCCTCTAAAAACAATAGGACATTTAAATTGTCCTCCAGACATTTGTCTGATCTTAGCCGCATTATTTATGATTTGGTCAATACCTACTAACGAAAAGTTAAAGGTCATATATTCTACAATAGGACGGTTTCCTGTCATGGTTGACCCGACAGCAATCCCTGAAAACCCTAATTCTGCAATAGGGGTGTCAATGACACGTTTAGCTCCGAACTCGTCCAACATTCCTTTAGAAGCTTTATAAGCACCATTGTACTCGGCAACTTCTTCTCCCATTAAATAAATGCTCTCGTCGCGACGCATTTCTTCACTCATCGCTTCACATATTGCCTCTCTAAACTGAATTGTTTTCATTAATTGAATTTTATGAGGTACAAAAATAAGAATAATACTCAATTATAATTACATGAATTCATTTAAATTTCCTATGCATGCATAGGAAATTTAAAGTTTTTTATTTACTTTCGTAGTCTAATTAAATTTGAGCAAACAAATGAAACTATTAGTCTGTATAAGTCATGTTCCTGACACGACTTCTAAAATAAATTTCTCCGAAGGAGATACAAAGTTTGACACCACTGGGGTTCAATTTGTGATCAATCCAAATGATGAGTTTGGACTGACCCGTGCGATGTGGTTTAAAGAAAAACAAAATGCCACCGTAGATGTTATCAGTGTTGGTGGTCCTGAAACCGAACCAACGCTTCGTAAAGCGCTAGCTATCGGAGCAGATGCAGCGATTCGCGTCAATGCAGAGGCTACGGATGGTCATTCGGTTGCTACCTATTTAGCTACAGCGGCAAAAGAAGGTGCTTATGACCTTATTATTGCAGGTCGTGAATCCATTGACTACAATGGAGGTATGGTTCCGGGGATGCTCGCTGCTATGATTGATGCTAATTTTGTCACTAATTGTATCCGTTTAGAAATTGACGGTACAACGGTAACTGCTATTCGTGAAATTGATGGTGGGAAAGAAACAATTTCAACTGTTTTACCACTAGTTATTGGTGGACAAAAAGGATTGGTAGAGGAAAGTGATCTAAGAATTCCTAATATGAGAGGAATTATGATGGCACGAAAAAAACCACTCACGGTGGTCGAACCTACTACTGAATCATCAGAAACACATGCTATATCTTTCGAGAAACCAGCCCCTCGTGGTGCGGTTAAATTAGTAGATGCCGATAATATTGATGAACTCATCAACCTCCTTCATAACGAAGCAAAAGTTATTTAATTAATTTTAAAAAAAAGAAACATGTCCGTTTTAGTATATACAGAGTCCGATCAAGGAAATTTTAAAAAAGCAGCATTAGAAGCCGCCTCTTATGGCAAGGCCGTAGCAAATGCCATGGGTACAAATCTTGTTGCGCTTACATTCAATGCCGACCAAGCTTCTGAGCTAGGAACCTATGGCGTAGAAAAAGTGTTAAACATAAATTTAGAGTCTGGGTTTAACGCCAAAATATACGCAGATGCCATCAAACAAGCTGCAGAAAAAGAAGCCGCATCAGTTGTTGTTTTAAGTGCAAGTGCTGATAGTCGCTATGTTGCGCCACTTTTATCAGTTGGTCTGAATGCGGGATACGCATCAAACGTTGTTGCTACTCCTTCAAGTCTAAGTCCTTTTATCGTGAAGCGCTCTGCGTTTACAAACAAAGCTTTTTGTAATACTGAAATTTCAACAGCGGTGAAAATAGTAGGTGTGTCTAATAATTCCTTTGGTTTGGTAGAAAACCCGACCACGGCACAACTAGAAGCGTTTTCACCTCTTTTAATAAGCTCCTCAACCACTGTCACTTCCATTGATAAAGCAAGTGACAAAGTAACCATTGCTGATGCTGAAGTTGTGGTATCTGCAGGCCGTGGTTTAAAAGGTCCTGAAAATTGGGGGCTAATTGAAGAATTGGCAGACGTTCTTGGTGCTGCAACCGCCTGCTCAAAACCTGTCTCTGACTTAGGATGGAGACCACACAGTGAACATGTTGGACAGACTGGAAAGCCAGTGGCTAGCAATTTGTATATTGCTATTGGAATTTCTGGAGCTATTCAGCATTTGGCAGGAATCAATTCGTCGAAAATCAAGGTGGTCATTAACACCGATCCTGAAGCGCCCTTTTTCAAAGCTGCCGATTATGGTATTGTTGGAGATGCCTTTGAAGTGGTCCCTAAATTGATTGAAAAATTGAAAGTTTTCAAAGCACAAAACGCATAAGTCTCATAACTTGTAGTTCGATTTAAAGTAATCTTCGATCGTATTTTAATCCAAAACTTATTTGTCAAGGGTTTGGTACTTTACGAATTAAAACTGTTCTTTGTGATATAACTTATGAGTTTAGTTCGTCTCAACATAAAAGGTATTTCATACAGCCAAACTCAAAGCGGTGCATACGCTTTGATTTTGAGTGAGGTTGATGGGCAACGAAAACTTCCAATTGTCATTGGAGCTTTCGAGGCACAGTCTATTGCGATCGCTTTAGAAAAAGACATTCAACCTCCAAGACCTTTAACACACGATTTGTTTAAAAACTTTTCCGATCGATTTGATATTATAGTAAAACAAGTTATAATTCACAAACTAGTTGACGGCGTTTTTTACGCTTCTATTATTTGTCAACGTGACGAAATTGAAGAAATTATAGACGCCAGAACAAGTGATGCTATTGCATTAGCGTTACGCTTTTCTGCACCCATATTTACCTACAAAAATATCTTAGAAAAAGCTGGAATTATATTAAAAACAGATTCCGAAAAAGATGATGATGAAGACCTGCCTGAAGACGTGTTGTTATTTGAAGATTTAGAATTTGAAACCGAGGATGAAACAACTTCCGATAACGTTCGTAAACCTAAATCTATTAAGGAATTACAAGAATTACTAACAAGGGCAGTTGCAGACGAAGATTATGAAGCTGCCGCTAAATTAAGAGATGAAATCTCTAAAAGGTAACACTAAGCAGTATGAAAAAATTAATTATAATTGTATTTGTATTATTTACAAATATTCAGTCAATAGCTGCACAGGATTCAACTTCAGAAATCATATCTAGTCAAGGGTTAACCCTTAATAGTTTTTTAAGGGGCGTTCTTGGTATGTTTGTATTGGTTCTAATTTCATACCTTTTAAGCGCCAATAGAAAAGCAATCAATTGGAGAACTGTTGGATTTGGTCTTGGTGCGCAAGTAATTTTGGCAATTGGTGTTCTTAAAGTCGCGTTTGTTCAATCCTTTTTTGAATGGGTTGGAAGTTTATTTATTGCCGTATTAGACTTCACAATGGAAGGGACAAAATTTCTATTTGCCTCCTTTTCTACAGGCGAAATTGAAGCCCCTTTAATAACATTTGCAATTTCTATTTTGCCAACAGTTATTTTCTTTTCAGCTCTAACTTCAGTTTTATTTTATTTAGGAATTATTCAACGAGTTGTCAAAGGATTGGCGTGGTTATTAAGCAAACTTCTACAGGTTTCTGGTGCAGAAAGCTTAAGTGTTGCTGGTAATATATTTTTAGGACAAACAGAATCTCCTTTAATGATAAAGGCCTATTTAGAGAAAATGAATCGTTCAGAAATATTGCTAGTCATGATTGGCGGAATGGCCACCGTAGCCGGTGGTGTTTTAGCAGCTTACATAGGGTTTCTTGGCGGCGAAGATGAAGTATTACGCTTATTTTATGCTAAACATTTATTAACAGCATCTGTAATGGCGGCGCCTGGTGCTATTGTAATTTCAAAAATGCTCTATCCACAAGTGGAAGCCATTGATAATGAAATTCACATATCACAAGAAAAAATTGGTTCAAACATTCTAGAATCCATTGCAAACGGAACCACTGAAGGTTTAAAACTAGCGTTAAATATTGGCGCCATGCTTTTAGTTTTTTTAGCGTTTATTGCTATGATTAATGGCATCCTAGGATGGGTAGGCGAATTGACAACTATAAACAACTGGGTAGCATCAAACACATCTTACAAAGAGTTCTCTTTGGAATTTGTTTTGGGATACGCCTTTGCGCCCCTTATGTGGTTAATTGGAATCGCCAAAGAAGATGTTGCACTTATGGGGCAATTATTAGGAATAAAACTTGCTGCGAGTGAATTTGTTGGGTATATTCAATTAGCAGATTTAAAAAACCCATTAAATCTATTGCATTTAAAGTATGAAAAATCTATTATCATGGCGACGTATATGCTTTGTGGATTTGCTAATTTCGCCTCAATAGGCATCCAAATTGGCGGGATTGGATCATTAGCTCCTGGGCAACGAAAAACACTTTCGGAATTTGGAATTAAAGCGCTTATTGGCGGCACAATAGCCTCCCTTTTATCAGCGACAATCGCTGGCGCAATTATTGGCTAAATAGTTAATAACTTTTAAAATTATTACGAGCTTCAATTTCATTAATATTGAAGCTTTTTTTATTTTTAACTTTACAAAATTACACTAAAATGAAACAATACTTAGACCTTGTGTCCCATGTACTAGACACTGGAAATGAAAAAGGAGACCGCACCGGAACAGGCACTAAGAGTGTATTTGGACACCAAATGCGTTTCGATCTTAGTGAAGGGTTTCCAATGGTGACCACTAAAAAACTTCATCTTAAATCTATTATTTATGAATTGTTGTGGTTTTTGAAAGGCGACACAAATACGGATTATCTCACCGAAAATGGAGTTAAAATATGGAATGCATGGGCGGATGAAAATGGCGATCTCGGCCCAGTTTATGGTCACCAATGGCGCAACTGGAACAGTGATGAAATTGATCAAATCACAGAAGTTATTGAAACCTTAAAAACAAATCCAAATAGCCGACGCATGTTAGTATCTGCTTGGAACCCTTCTGTACTTCCAGATACTTCAAAATCGTTTAGTCAAAATGTGGCTAATAAGAAAGCAGCACTCCCACCGTGTCATGCCTTTTTTCAATTCTATGTGAGTAATGGAAAACTATCTTGCCAATTGTATCAACGTAGTGCCGATATCTTTCTAGGCGTCCCTTTTAATATTGCTTCTTATGCCTTATTAACCATGATGATGGCACAGGTTTGTGGGTATGAAGCTGGAGAATTTATTCATACTTTTGGAGACGCACATATTTACAGCAATCATATCGAACAAGTGGAAACTCAACTCAGCAGAGAACTGCGTCCTCTTCCAAAAATGACTCTAAATCCTGATATAAAAGATATTTTTGAATTCACTTTTGAAGACTTCACTTTAGAGGGTTATGACCCACATCCACATATCAAAGGCGCCGTTGCCGTTTAATTTAATAGAAATTCTTACTTTTGCGCTCTAATTTATTCTATTGAAAACAACAAACGACCCTTCAAATCTTACGCTTATTGTCGCCGTTTCTGAAAACGATGTGATCGGAAAAGATAATAACCTGATTTGGCGTTTGAGAAATGATCTCAAACGGTTCAAAGAATTGACTTCTGGGCATTGTATTATTATGGGGCGAAAAACATTTGAGAGTTTTCCGAAACCTTTACCAAACAGAACGCATATCGTTATCACAAGACAAAAAGATTATAAAGCTGCCGAAGGTGTCATCATAACTAACTCTTTGGAAGACGCAATCAATGAAGCTACACAAGATACAAATCCATTCATTATTGGAGGCGGCGAAATTTACAAACAAGCTTTAACTTTAGTGGGTACAATAGAATTAACCAGAGTACATCACAGCTTCGAAGGCGATACTTTTTTTCCAAAAATTAGCGAAGAAACTTGGGAAGAAACAACTCGTGTGTTTAATAAAAAAGACGACCAACATCTGTATGACTACTCATACATTACTTACAAAAGACGATAAAAACACCCCTAAAATAAAAACACATGAAGGCATATATTTTTCCAGGACAAGGCGCTCAATTTACAGGAATGGGATTAGATCTCTATGAAAATTCGGCAACGGCAAAATCTCTTTTTGAACAAGCCAATGCCATTTTAGAGTTTGACATTACATCAAAGATGTTTGAGGGCAGTGCCGAAGATTTAAAAGAAACGAAGGTCACACAACCTGCTATATTTTTACATTCTGTGATTTTAGCAAAAAGTTTAGGAGACGCGTTTCTACCTGACATGGTAGCAGGGCATTCCCTTGGTGAGTTCTCTGCTCTAGTTGCTAATGGCACACTAAATTTTGAGGATGGCTTAACGTTAGTCTCTCAGCGTGCGCAAGCTATGCAGGAGGCCTGTGATTTGACAAAAGGAACGATGGCAGCCGTATTGGGATTAGAAAACGAAATTGTTGAAGACACTTGTAGTTCTATTGAAGGAATTGTAGTGGCTGCAAATTATAACTGCCCTGGACAATTAGTGATTTCTGGAGCAGTTGATGCTATAAATTTAGCTTGCGAAGCATTAAAAGAAAAAGGCGCACGACGTGCGCTCGTGCTCCCAGTAGGTGGCGCTTTCCATTCGCCACTAATGGCTCCTGCTAAAGAACACCTTGCTGCTGCTATAGAGGCTACTACTTTTTATACACCACGTTGTCCTATTTACCAAAATGTAACGGCGTTGCCTGTTATAAACGAATCAGATATTAAATCAAATTTAATTTCACAGCTAACAGCGCCCGTGAAATGGACACAATCTGTTCAACAAATGATTCAAGACGGTGCAACGGACTTTACCGAAGTAGGTCCTGGAAAAGTTCTCCAGGGTTTGGTGAAAAAGATAAACAGAGATATGAATACATCCGCAGCGACTTTCGAAAACTAAACATCATGAATATTAGAACACTTTTAATACTTATTCTTGTGATTTTTAATATTGGTATCGACCAATATTCAAAAGGAGTTGTACGCGAAACAGTGGTTCCAGGCTCTAGAACTGAACTTTTAGGAAAGCAACTACAGTTAATGAATGTTGAAAATTCTGGTGCCTTTTTAAGCATGGGTAGCGATTCAAACCCAACAGTAAAACTTCTGTTTTTATTGATCCTTCCAGTTATTGTTTTAGGCGTCGTACTCTATTATGTCCTAACCAACAAAACATTAGACCGTCTATCAATTATTGGATTCTCCTCTATCGCTGGAGGCGGTATTGCCAATCTTTATGATCGCTTTTTGTATGGTTCCGTAACCGACTTCCTGTTTATAGATTTTGGTGGAGTGTTTAAAACGGGGATTTTTAATATGGCCGATTTATCTGTAACAACTGGGATGGTTTTATTATTAATCTCATCATTTCTAAACCGTCCTAAAAAAACGATTGAAGCCTAGATTAGTTTTTATAGACAACCCCTTCTTTCATCACAAAAGTAACATCTTCTAGCGTAGCTATATTTTTTGTAGGGTCATCCTTAGTGGCAACAATATCCGCTATATAGCCTTTTTTTAATTGGCCTAATTTATCTGATAACCCAAGAATTTTAGCATTTGTAATCGTTGCCGATTGAAGCGCTTCCATAGGTGGCATTCCAACGTCGACCATATAACCGAATTCTTTTGCATTCAATCCATGAGTGAAAACACCTGCATCTGTCCCAAATGCAATATTAACGCCGCGTTTATAGGCTTTTGCAAAAGTATTTTGAATTTTAGGTCCAATTTCTAGTGCTTTAGGAACGATAATTTCTGGATAGAAACCTTTAATTTTCGCATTATCAGCAACCGCTTTACCAGCTGTAATTGTAGGAACTAAATAAGTACCGTATTGAATCATTAAATCCATGGTTTGCTCACTCATTTTGGTACCGTGTTCGATAGTCGTGACGCCACCAATCACCGCGCGTTGCATTCCTTCATCACCGTGCGCGTGTGCAGCGACAATCATTCCATAATCTTTTGCGGTTTCACAAATTGCCTGTACTTCTTCGAGAGTGAATTGTGGGTTTTGTCCGTTTTTGGCAACGCTCAATACCCCGCCAGTAGCCGTAATTTTAATGTTATCGGCCCCATTTTTGTAGCGTTGTCTGACTGCTTTTCTGGCCTCATCTGGACTATTAATCACGCCTTGTTCAGGACCGGGATCGCCCATTAAAAGTTTTTTCATACCATTGGTAGGATCGGCATGACCGCCTGTTGTTGCGATTGCTTTTCCAGAAGTGAAAATTCGTGGACCGTCTATGTGACCTTGGTTTATAGCATTTCGAAGGGCAATATTAACCCCTGAGCCTCCTAAATCTCTTACCGTAGTAAATCCAGCCATTAGCGTCACACGTGCATAATTGACCGACTTAAAAGCGACATCGGCTTGATTGGTAGTGAATCGTTCTATGTATTTTTTTGGGTTGTATTCACTTTCCATATGCACATGTAAGTCAATAAGACCTGGCATAACTGTACTTGATTTTAAGTCTACCGAGCTATCTTCAGGATTTTTGGGATCTACATAGCCATTTAAAATTGAGGTAATTTTTTTTCCAGAAACCACAATGGTTTTTTGGGTTAAAATTTTTCCGTTTTCTGTATCAACAAGCTTAGCACAATGCAAATACGAATCTTGGGCAGCCACGCTTATTGAGAATGCGGTCAATAAAATTAAAATACTTGGTTTCATACTGTGTTTATTTAGACAAAAAATCAAGGACCGTTGTGGTGATGAAATCAATTTGATCATCTTCCAATTCGGTGTGCATAGGCAATGAAATTACCGCATCGATTAATTTGTTAGTTACATTGAAATCCGCATCATTATAGCGGTCATCTACATAGGCTTTTTGCTTGTGTAGAGGGATTGGATAATAGACGCCACAAGGAATGTCATGCGCCTGTAAATGTGCTGCTAAAGTATCTCTATCTGCATTTTGAATTTTCAAGGTATATTGATGGAATACATGGCAATCACAAGTATCACAAATCGTTTCACATCCATTACCAGCTTTTGGAGTTACTATATTTGGATGGTTTTTAAAAGCGGCGTTATATTTTCGTGCAGCCGATTGACGTGCTTTATTATAGCTATCCAGTTTAGGAAGCTTCGCGTCTAAAACCGCTGCTTGAATAGAATCTAATCGTGAATTAACCCCAACGACGTCGTGGTGATAACGTTTATACATGCCATGATTTACAATCCCTCTTATGGAATGTGCTAAGTCATCATCATTGGTGAAAATAGCTCCACCATCGCCGTAACAGCCAAGGTTTTTAGAAGGAAAAAAAGAGGTAGATGCCACATGTCCTATAGTACCGGCTTTTGCTTTTGATCCGTTTTCTGAAGTGTATGTTGCGCCAATCGCTTGTGCATTATCTTCTATAACGTATAAATTATGTGCTTCTGCCAATTCCATAATGGCATCCATATTTGCACATTGACCAAACAAATGAACAGGCACAATTGCTTTTGTTTGTGGGGTGATCGCTTTTTTGATCGCTTCAATATCAATGTTAAATTTATCTGGATCCACATCAACTAGTACAGGAGTGAGTCCTAATAATGCAATGACCTCAACTGTTGCTGCAAAGGTAAAATCGGCCGTAATAACTTCATCCCCTGGTTTTAAACCAAGACCCATCATCGCAATTTGTAAGGCATCGGTTCCATTGGCACATGGAATTACATGTTTAATCCCTAAGTAGGCCTCTAAATTTGCTTGAAACTCCTTGACTTTCGGACCATTAATAAAAGAGGCATTATCGATGACTTCTTGAATAGAAGAATTCACTAGCTCTTTTATAGAAGCATATTGACCTTTTAGGTCTACCATTTGAATTTTATTCATTTCTTTAAATTACGTTTCTAAGCAATATATTTTGCTATAAACAAAAATACAAAATTAGCATTGCTAAGTCTTAAAATTAATATAAAGAATGTATTTTAGCTACAAATAAAACCTATTGAGTCTTTTTTATAACATTATCATTAATCTTGCTTCTGTATCCGTTCGTCTTTTTGGAGGCTTGAATAAAAAAATTCAACAGGGTCAAAAAGGACGAAGCGAAAGTTTACTTATTCTAAAGCAAAGACTGAGCTCTTCAGATAAAGTGATATGGCTTCATTGTGCATCCTTAGGTGAATATGAACAAGGTTTACCTGTGTTTCAAGCGCTCAAAAAACAGTGGAAAAATCACAAATTTGTAATGACTTTTTTCTCACCTTCGGGTTATGAAATTAGAAAAAACAATTCCATTGCGGACATTGTTGTCTACCTCCCTTTAGATCAAAAAAAAGTCGTGAAAACATTTTTAGACATCATTCACCCCGAACTCGTGGTGTTTGTGAAATATGACCTTTGGCCAAATTACCTATTAGAATTGAAACGGCGGGCCATAAAAACTGTTTTGATTTCTGCTTTATTTAGACCTTCTCAACCCTATTTTAAACTGTATGGTCTTTGGTTTAAAAAATTACTCTTTATATTTGACCATATCTTTACACAAGACACAGCTTCAAAAGTGCTACTGAATTCTATTGGTTTTAATGCCGTAACGGTTTCTGGGGATACTCGATTCGACCGTGTTGGAAATCAATTAAAAACAGATAATACTCTAGATTTTATAGCGGCGTTTAAAAACAATAAAATCTGTGTTGTGGCAGGAAGTACCTGGCCGGAAGACGAGACGCTTTTAATTAATTACATCAATAGTAGTACGCAGAACACTAAATTTGTAATTGCGCCTCACAATATTGACTTGAATCAAATTGAATCTATGATCAAAAGACTTAAAAAACCTTTTGTCCGTTATTCAAATTACACAACTGAAACACTAGAAGATAAGTCCGTTTTTATCGTAGATACCATTGGCTTATTGACCAAGATTTATAGTTATGCTGATATTGCATATGTAGGCGGCGCAATGGGTACGAGTGGCCTTCACAATACACTTGAAGCCGCGACTTTTGGACTCCCTATTGTCATTGGTAAACGCTATCAAAAATTTCCGGAAGCAAAAGCCATGCTGTCAAATGGTGGCTTGATGAGTATTCGTAATTTTGAGTCTCTTGAATCTTCATTAAACATGCTTATCAATGATTCTAAAAAACGAATGGAATCTGGACAAAAAAACAAGGCGTATATTGAAGACAACCAAGGCGCTACAACTATTGTAATAACCGAACTAAAGCGGTTGTTTAAAAGTTAATTTTTTTTAATTTACTTCCAAATCACAATGTGATTTTGGTTTCGAGTTTGGCATTAGAATCACCCCCTACAAAAATAGAGAAGTCGCCTGGTTCTAAAGCAAAATGACCTTGATTGTCATAAAAGCCGAGTTCTCTTTCGGTAAGTATAAATGAAATCTTTTTACTTTCATTTACTTTAAGGCTTACCAATTCAAATCCTTTTAACTCTCTAACAGGGCGCGTCACAGTCGCATAATGGTCTTTTATATAGAGTTGCACTACTTCTTTCCCCGTAAATTTACCTGTGTTTTTGAGCATTACTGAGACGCTCACTTCTTTATCAGATAACACCTCAGCCTGAAGATTAGTGTATTCAAATGATGTATAGCTCAAGCCATATCCAAAAGAGTATAAAGGGGTGTTTTCTACATCTTGATAATGGGACCAAAAGACGCGGCCAGGGGCTGGCAATGTAGGACGCCCAGTGTTTTTGTAATTATAATAGATGGGGATTTGTCCCACCGCTCTTGGAAAACTCATGGGTAATTTTCCACTTGGGTTGTAGTCACCATAAAGTACTTGTGCAATGGCATTACCACTTTGTGTTCCTAATTGCCACGCTTCTACAATTGCAGGGATATGTTCGTTGTGCCAATTTAGGACAAGTGGCCGTCCGTTATTTAAGACTAAAACAATGTTTTTATTCACCTCATAAATGGCTTCCAAAAGGTCTTGTTGTACGCCTGGTAATCCTAGCTCGGTACGACTTCTGCCTTCTCCACTTTGATAGCCAACTTCTCCTAATACCATTACCACAACATCGGCGGTCTTGGCAACAGCTAAGGCTTTCGGAAACTCACTTCTATCGGTTGTGTTTATTTTTAACTCTTCTGTAAATTGCGTTTTTCCCAAACTGACATCTGCCCCTTTAGCGTAGGTTAGTTGGTTTCCTGTGTAGGCTTGCATGCCTTCTAAGACGGACACCGCTGTATTGTCTTTAGCTGCAATTCTCCAATTTCCTAGAGGACTTGTTTTATCGGAAGCTAAGGCGCCAATTAAGGCGATTTTTTGGCCTTGTTTTTTTAAGGGTAGTAATTGATTTTTGTTTTTTAAAAGTACGATGGATTTTTTGGCCATATCTAAAGAGGCATCATGGAATGCTTGTTGTCCAATAATTTCTTTTTCACGTTGTTCGTCACAGTATTTGTAAGGATCCTCAAAAAGACCTAATTCAAATTTTACACGTAATATACGTCTAGCAGCATCATCAATGTAGGCTTCATTGACATTTCCTTCTCTAACTAGTGCAGCCAATTCATTGACATAGGCGTAGGATTCCATATCCATATCTGAACCCGCATTGGCGGCGATTTCAGCAGCATGTTTATTGTCTTTTGCATGGCCGTGCGCTGTCATCTCTTCAATAGAGCCCCAGTCGGATACTACAAAGCCGTCAAACTTCCATTTGTTTTTAAGAATATCTCTTTGCAAATATCTGTTTCCTGTTGCAGGAATTCCATTCAGTTCATTAAAGGAATTCATAAACGTTCTTACGCCTGCGTCAATGCTTGCTTGAAAGGGCGGAAAAATAATATTATTTAACGTAGATGTACCTACATCCACTGTATTATACTCTCTTCCTGACTCTGAAAACCCATAGCCCGCAAAATGTTTGGCGCAGGCAGCTAGTGTCGTATGTTGTGACAAATCCGACCCTTGGAAGCCTTGTACTCTTGCGATTGCAATTTTAGATCCAAGATACGGATCTTCGCCAGCGCCTTCCATGACACGCCCCCATCGGGCATCACGCGAGATATCGACCATAGGCGCAAAGGTCCAATTGATTCCTGCCGCCGCTGCTTCTTCTGCCGCAACTTCTGCTGATTTTTTAATAGCTTCTAAATCCCAACTCGCCGCTTCTGCAAGCGGAATAGGACTTAGTGTTTCGTAGCCATGTATGACATCAAAACCAATAATTAGGGGAATTCCTAAGCGTGTTTCTTCAATGGCAATTTTTTGAATTTTTCGAACATTTTCAACCCCTCTAAGGTTGAGCATCGACCCTACATAGCCTTTGCGAAGATGCTCGTATTTTTTAGCAGCATTTCCGCCAGTAGGCGCGGGTCCTGTAAGATCCCAAAAACCACTGTATTGATTCATCTGACCAATCTTTTCTTCAAGGGTCATTTGCTTCAATAAGGCCTCAACTTTTTGCTCTACATCTACAACAGAGGTTATTGATGATGAAAATTCAGAATTATTTGTAGTAAGGTTTTGGCTAGAAATTAATCCAGTGAAGCAAATTGCTACGAATACTATTAAATTATATTTACTCATTTTATTGATATACTCTTATATAATCTACTTCCATTGAATCGGATGTAAAGTTAGGGTTAATAGTGCCGCCATTTGTGCCGCCCATAGCTACGTTAAATATTAAAAAAAAGTTCGCATCAAAAGGCATTGTACTGTTTGTAGACATTTCAAAAAACACCACATCATCTAGATACGCTTTGATACTTCCTTGTCTCCAATCTATAGAGTATGTATGAAATTCTGTTGGCGTACTTAAATTTGTTGGGAGGCCATAATTCGCGTGTGATCCGTTATTGTCCCAATGACAGGTTGCTTGCACAAACGTTTTGTTTGCAAATTGTTCCATGATGTCAATCTCACCACAATTAGGCCATCCTACCGAGCTAAAACTAGAGCCTATCATCCACAACGCTGGCCATGTCCCTGCCATAGAGGGGAGTTTAGCGCGAATATCAATGCGTGCATGTTTAAAGTCAATTTTATTTTGAGTGGTAATACGAGCAGAAGTATAAGTTCCGTTTGATTCTTTTACTGCCGTTATTTTCAAAATGCCATTTTCTTTTGCAATATTAGCACTACTAGTGGTATAAACTTGAACTTCTTGGTTACCCCAACCGCCTCCGCCAGTTTCATAATTCCAAAATTCGTTGTTGATGCGTCCATTACCATCAAATTCATCAGACCAGACTAATACGTCATTATTTCCAGATCCCTCTCCTACAACAGGGTCAGAAGGTGTGTTATTTTGATATACATTATCATCACTAGAAGAACAGCCTCCGGTAAATAACCCTGTTAAAATTGCCAAAACAAGAGTAAAGATGTTTATGTTTTTTTTCATAATTACGAATTTAAGAAAAATAAAAAAAAAGACGAAATTTCGTTTCTTTTTTTTGAATTAATTTCAATTTAATTTATTTGATACTTTATATTTAGCGTATAACGCAAGTTCATCTCCCTATTTTATAAATCTCACATGTGATTCTATCGCAACTATTTGCGGGAGTTCTATAAAACAAAACATCCCCCATAAAACTATATGGAGGATGTTAATTTATTAAAACATGTGATTTTTAATAGACTACTGTCTCGCTAGCTTGAAAGACCAATGTCCATCACCTGCAACTTGAATGTCCAAGTCTAATGTGTTTCCATCGTCTGAAAGTGTCGCTATGTATGTGATTGTACTTGCAGCATCCGAAGAACTTGCAATTTCTGCACCATTAGTTACTTTAGCCAATCCTAAATAAGCACCTGCTCCATTTAGAGTAATGGTTCCTGCTGTTTCATCATAGGCATACGTCGCCGTTGCGGTTCCATCATGTGGAAAAACGGGTGTTGCACACGATTCTGGATCATTACCTTGCCATGCTTCTACCCAAGTATTTGCTCCAACTACATTTTGGAAAGACCCATCTGCTCCAAATACGTATGTATCATCAAATAAACATGCTCTTGTAGTCACATCATCCGCTGTGCTTGACCACCAAGATACATTGTTTAACCCTGGACCAACACCAAGTGCACCTGAAACTGGAGCTACTTTCCAAGTTCCTTCAACCCCTTCAGGAATTACATCTTTTACAAGTTTGAAAGACCAATGTCCATCACCTGCTACTTGAATGTCTAATTCTAATGTGTTACCGTCTTCTGAAAGAGCTGCTATGTATGTAATAGAATCTGCTGCATCAGCTGAGCTTGCAATTTCTGCGCCATTAGTTACTTTAGCTAATCCTAAATAAGCACCTGCACCGTTTAGAGTAATCGTTCCTGCAGCAGCATCATGAGTATACGTCGCCGTTGCGGTTCCATCATGTGGAAAAACGGGTGTTGCACACGATTCTGGATCATTACCTTGCCATGCTTCTACCCAAGTTTGATCACCTATTACATTTTGGAAAGACCCATCTGCTCCAAATACGTATGTATCATCAAATAAACATGCTCTTGTAGTCACATCATCCGCTGTGCTTGACCACCAAGAGGCATTGTTTAACCCTGGACCTACGCCTAATGCGCCTGACTCTGGTGCTAATCTCCAAGTACCATCAAGTGCTGAAGGTGTTGCTGGAACATCTTTTGCTAATTTGAAAGACCAAAATCCTCCATCTGCAACTTCAATATCTAATTCCAAAGAGTTTCCATCTTCTGAAAGTGTTGCTATATATGTAACTGCTGCAGCTGCATCCGCAGGACTTGCAATTTCAGCACCGTTAGTTACTTTAGCTAAGCCTAAATATGCGCCAGCTCCAGTAATTGTAACTGTTGCTCCATTGTATTCGTAAGTTGCTTGTGCGGTTCCGTCGTGTGGGAAAACAGCTGCGCCACATTCTTCAGCTGTTGCTCCTTGCCATACTTCTACCCAAGTTTGATCTCCTAATATATTTTGGAACGATCCATCTGCACCAAATACATACTCATCATCAAATAAACAAGATCTTGTAGTCACATCATCAGATGAGCTTGACCACCAAGACACATTGTCTTGTGCAGGTCCTACTCCTAAAGCACCCGCTTCTGGAGCTAATCTCCATGTACCTGTTAAACCATCACCTGTTGGTGCTACTTCAACTATGGTTACTGTATGCTCTTTGCTTATTGAAACATCTTCTTTTCCAGGAAAAGAGGCGGTTACGGTTAGCATATACGTAGCTGTTTCATTTGGATACGTAAACGATACCATCGGTCCGCTTGTTTCTATAATATCTGTATCATCATCGGCAGTTGCGCCAAAGTCTACAGTGTATAGTGTTCTGTTGTCACCTGGAACTGTTGAGGCTACTACCCCTACTTTATTTCCATCAGCGTTTAGTGTTGCAATAACAAAATCTAAACCTCCAATGCTGTTATTGATAATTTCATCATCGTTACATGAGATCGTAGTGCTTAATAAAAGCACCAATAGCAGATACATTCCGTTTTTTAATATTTTCATTTTATTTGTTTTTTGAGTTTATAATTTTTTAATATCCTTGGTTTTGTCCCCATCTTTCTACTGCGTTTGCTAGTTCTAGCTCTATCAATGGAATTGGGAATACTTCATTTTTGTTGGCTGTAAATCCTGGAATTGCAGCCGCTGCTTTGTTGGTTCTAACAAGATCAAAGAAACGATGGCCTTCGCCTGCTAGCTCTTTACGTCTTTCTAAGTAAATCGCCTCAAGTACAGATACTCCTTCTGCAGAAGTGTAATCATGACTGTTATCTCCAAAAGCGCGTGCTCTGACGTCGTTAAGATAGGTTTCTGAATTTGCACCACCACTTTGAGCATCTGCTTCTGCAGCCATTAATAATACATCTGCATAACGAATCGCTCTATAATTGTTTGCAAAATTTAGAGGGTCAGATCCTGCTCTCTCATCTGCTTTACGGGGCAAGTATTTTTTGTTAAATAAACCTGTATCATCTCTACTTAGAGAATACGAGTCTTGTTGGTCTCTTAGATCGTAAAATGAGATACCAATTCTTGGATCATTTGCATCAAATAAGTCATATAACTCTTGTGATGGTAAGCAAAAACCCCATCCTGTATCAAACTCTTGGTTGTCGTAAGGCGATCTTGGTCCACAGAATTTAGGGAAATAACTTCCTTCACTACATATAATACAATTCCAACCTGCAGGTTCAACTCCAGTATATTGAATTTCGAATACAGTTTCTGTGCCATTTTCTGCACTACTTTCAAAAAGCTCTTGGTGGTCCGTTCCTGTTACAAGAGTATATTGACCACTTCCAATCACTGCACCTAAAACCTCTGATGCGTCTGCAAATTTGGTCGCATCAAATGTGCCATGGTATAAATATACTTTTCCTAATAGGGCTTGTGCTGATCCTTTGGTTACTTTATAGATATCTTCTTGAACAACAGGTAAGTTTACAATGGCTTCCTTTAAGTCTTCTTCAATTAAGCTATAGGCTGCAGAAATACTTGCAGTTCTGTTTAGGTCATATTGTTCGCCAATAATGGTTCGTTGATCTACAATACGATTCACGCCACCACGTTCTTCTACTTTTAATGGTACATTACCAAAGAATTTTACGAGCTCAAATGTGTAGTAAGCTCTCAAGAAATAAGCTTGTGCAATAATTTGCTCTTTACCACTAAATTCTGTTTTGTCTTTAAATTCCAATAAGTAATTAGCTCTGTTTAAACCTGCATACATGAGGTTCCAGATATCTCTTAACTGATTGTTATCTGAAGGTGTATGAATCATCTGATTGACATTCTGTAACGTTGGCTGATCAAAATTAAATGAATCTCCGCCCGCTGCATAATCGTCAGAAGCAATAACACCTGTTAAGACATTCCAAAATGAAGATTGTAAGAGATCGTAGGCCCCAATTAAAGCCTTTTCGTACTCTTGTTCATCATTGAAATAATTGTCAGCATCTGGACCGACTGGTTCTACATCAACAAAGTCATCACATGTATATAGAAATACAAATGAAACTAATGCTGTAATTTTAAATAAGTTTTTCATAGTAAAATTATTAAAAGTTTAAATTAATGCCTAAAAGGTAAGAACTCGCTACAGGGTAAAAACCTTTATCTATTCCAGAACCAATTGGGGCTCCGTTGCTTGCTGAAGGATCATAACCTAAATAATCTGTTAAGGTATATATGTTATTTCCTGAGATATAAATTCTAAATTTATCTACCCCAAGGCTAGACAATATTTTAGAGTTAAGAGTGTAACCCATTTGAACGTTTTGCAAACGCAAAAACGACGCATCTTCTACATGGTAATCTGAAAATAAATCGGTATTAACAGATGCGCCTGCAACGACTCTTGGCTCCGAGTTACTTGTTCCAGTACCTTGCCATCTGTCTAAGACATACGTTCCTCTGTTTGCGTATAAATCTTTACGCTCATAATCTCTTATCATGTCATTACCAATAGAGGCAAATGCATTGGCACTAAAATCTAGGTTTTTATAAGTAAATCCGAAATTAAATCCAAAAGTAACATCTGCTAAAGGCTTCCCTATATTTGTTCTATCGTCAGCATCTATATAGCCATTTCCATTTGTATCCACGAATTTTAAATCGCCTGGTGCGACCCCATCATGATATTGTCCGTCAGTAGCCGCTGCTGGTGCAGTTGCATTTAACACATCAATTTCTGCTTGAGTTTGATAGATACCATTTGTTTGGTAGCCATAAAAATAGCCGATTGGCAAACCTGCTTGCATGCGTGCTATACCCGTTTGGCTAATTCCAACTCCAAATTCGCCTCCTGATACAATTCCATTACCACCAACATCAACGGATTTAACTTCGTTTTCTAAGGTTGTAAAGTTGAACCCAATGTTGAATTTAAAATCGTCACTTAGTTGATCGTTATAATTGACACTCACTTCTACACCTTTATTTTCAACTGAACCTGCATTTACAAAAGGCAAAGCCGATCCTGGTGCAGTAGCCCCTAAGACTCCTGAGCCGTCTGGAGCAATTAATAGGTTTTCAGTTAATTTTGAATAAATATCTGCAGAGATATTAATCTTGTTATTAAATAGAGACGCATCTAAACCTACATTTTTTGAGATTTGTTCTTCCCACTGAATGTTAGGATTTCCAATACCACCAATGGCAACACCATTTAGTAAATCTGAAATTCCGGTTGCATTCCCTGGGTCGTATGTTGCCTCTCCAGTTAAAAGAGATGTATATCCAAATAACCGTATTTTATCATTTCCTATGACGCCATAACTAGCTCTTACTTTTAAATTACTTATCCATGAACTATCTTGTAAGAAGTCTTCTTCAGACACATTCCAACCAAGAGATGCTGATGGGAAAATACCAAACTTGTTATTTGGCCCAAATGCAGATGATCCATCTCTTCTCATGACAGCAGAGATCAAATACTTGCTCTTATAGTTGTACTGCACTCTTGTAAAGATTGAAGACAGTCGTTTTTCAAAAACATTGTTACCAACAGCTATTTGTGAAGGAATAAAACGAGAGTTTATAACTTCCATATCGGATATCGTCTGGTTTGGATTGTTACTAGCAATAGTGGTTGTACCTTGATATCCATAAAACAATCCTTCTTCATGAGAAATAGAAGTTCCTAATAAAACAGTTAGGTTATGTTTTTCGTTAAACGTGTTTTCGTACGTAATGTAATTATCCCAAATATAATCGTCATAATCTGCGCCATGATCGACCACTTCATTTCCACTAACGTTAGCAGATTTTCCTGGCCCATAATTTACTTCTGGTCTAAATACGTCGTCTCTTACATTCGCATGGTTTAATTGAAACTTAGTGCTTACTGTGAAGTTTTTTAGAAACGTATAATCTAAGCCTAGAGTTCCACTGAATTTAGAAACACGATTAGTGTTAAAGTTATTCTCTATTTGTGCTAAAGGATTAATGATTTCAATCTGTCTGATGTCTTCTACTAAAGAGTAACCTCCATTGGCATTTCTTACCGCTAAGTTAGGATTCACGTTTACCGCGTTATACAGCACTGCGCCAATACCACCTTCAGCTAAGTTGTTTTTTTCTGATGTAGTCGTCAGAGCTGTTGCCGTTAGTTTTAAATTATCTAGAATATTGTATTGGTAATTTAACCTTGTAGTTAACCTATTAAAGTTTGACTTGCCTCGACCGACAATACCATCTTGCTCTAAGTAAGAAGCACCAATAGAATAGGCAGACTTTTCAGTACCACCACTGGCACTTATATTCACGTTCGAGATGATTGCTGTCTGAAACACTTCATCTTGCCAGTCTGTACCCGTTTTTGGGTAAACAAAAAATTCTGTGTCATCCGCAGCATCATTTACGTACAACGCAAAATCAGTTGGGTTTAATAAATCTAATTTTTTACTAGTCTGTTGGATCCCAGTGTAGGAATCAAATTGAAATTTTAATTCAGAATTTTTTCTACCAGATTTAGTTGTAATAAGTATGACGCCATTGGCGGCTTGTACGCCATAAATTCCAGCAGTCGCATCTTTTAAAACATTAATCGTTTTAATATCGTTTGGATTAATCGCAGACAGATCTCCAACTCTAGTTCCATCAACTAAAATTAAAGGGTTGCTATCTCCATTGGTAGATACACCACGAATTCTAATGTTAGAGCCTGCTCCTGGCGAACCAGAATTAGACGTTACATTGACTCCGGCAACTTGCCCTTGTAATGCTTGTTCTACTCTCACTGGGTTTAGTCTTTCGATTGCTTTTGAATCAATAACCGTAACAGCACCTGTGACTTCCTTTTTCTTTTGCGTTCCATAACCGATCACTACAATTTCGTCTAGGGATTCGTTGTCTTCAGATAAAGAAACAGTCATGTTCGTTGACGCAGCTAATTCTTTAGTTTCAAAACCTATATATGTAAAGACTAAAGTTGCGTTTGGTTGTACATTGTTGATGGTGAAATTTCCATCAAAATCAGACACAGCTCCAGAGCTTGTGTTCTTTACTATGATGTTTACCCCTATAAGAGGTAAGCCATCGGCGCTTGATTTTACTGTACCACTTACTGTAGTATTCTGAGCAGTTGCTGAAAAAACAAATGCCAAAGTCATCAGTGCGGAATAAAATATTTTTTTCATGAATAATTGATTGTTTTGGTTTACAGTAAAACTAAAACAACTAATTACAATATTTGTTTAACTAACCTCAACAAATGTTATACAAAATAAAAAAAATGCCAAAATTGGCTAAAACTTCAGTTTTATAGGTTAAAAATTTTGATTAATTAAAGTTTAAAAAAGTTAAACAAAAATTATTTTACCTAATTGTAGGGTAAATGTATGGGTGAAAACCTTGTTTGTAGTGTTATTATATTTCTAAAATATAATTTGTTAAGCTAGATTCATGAGGTAAATCCATTTTTTTGCGCAAACGATATCGTTTTACTTCTACACTTCGTGGCGAAATATTAAGTAGTGGAGCAATCTCTTTGGAAGATAAATTAAGACGTAAATACGCACATAAACGGAGGTCATTAGGCGTAAGTGCTGGATGTTTTTCTTTGACAAGCTTGAGGAAATCTTTATCTGCATTATTGAAGGCTTCTTCAAACAACTTCCAGTCATCTGTATTGTTTAGATTTTTGTCAATAATTTTAATCACTTTTTTAATGTCCTGTTTGTTATCTTTCTCTTTTAATTCACTTTTAATACTGTTCAAGAATTCGTTCTTTTTAATCAAGCTCATTGTAGAAACGGCTAACTCTCGGTTTTTACTATCAATATCGAGTTCCAATTTTTCATTTTTTAACTGCATTAGTTTTTGGGAAGTTTCTAGCTCTTTAAGCGCTAGTTGTTCTTGAGATTTCAGAACTAGTTGTTCTTGTTGTTTTCTGTAAAAGCGCTTATAAATATTGTGAACTACGATCCATAAAACAATAAAAAGTATCACGTATAAGGTAATGAATACATTTGAAAGGTACCAAGGTCTATTAATTACAAAAGAGTAAGATGCGGTGTTTATAGTATTAGAGTTGCCTATTTTCCCTTTAACTTTAAAAACATAACTTCCATATGGTAAGTTTTCGAATACTTGCTGAGATTGAGGTTGCCAATCAGACCAATCATTGGACCATCCTTCTAATTTATAAGAATATTTCTTACTAACGATATTATCGAAATGCGGAATACTATAATTAATATAAATATTATTGCTCTCAGAATCTAGGCTAGCTTTAGACTGTATATCAAGTAGAAATTTGTCCTCATTTATTTTACTAACCTCTATAGAGTTTATTTTTAAATTATAAAGGTGGTTGGGCTTTGGAGCTTCTGAATTAAAAATAAAATATCCGTATGCTGATCCAAGTAGATATTCATCAACTCCAATTTTGGTTAGATTTTCGAAACCCGTAACTACTTTATTAAAGTTTGGCATCGAAACAGGAATCACTTCTACTTTTGGGGCTTTAGTAACGCTACCGGTGCTAATAATTAAAATATTGTCATCTGCAAAGCACCATTTAAGTCCGTCAGAATCTTTGACGTCCATGATGGTTGTTAGTATTGAGAAATCTTTAAGAGCTTCTTTAAATAATTCAGATTCAGAAAAACCAATATCATTACTATTAAATTTAAAAACTCCTTCAGAAGAAGTATGGTAATAATTTTTAGAAAATTTCAGAAAATTTGACCCTCTTCCTTTAGACACAGGCGTGATATTTAAAGTTTTTGTGACAGCTGTTAATTCTTTATTTAAAGTCAGCTCGTTTAGACCACGTAATTCGTGATTTACATATATTTTGTTTTCTATCTGATGATAGAAACGGCTTGATATATCAAAACCTTTTATTTTATTACGAAATCGCCACCCTGCTTGTGTTTTTTCTAAAAGACTTAAACCATTGTAATTTCCTTGTAAAATGATAGTTTTATTATTGCTCAAGTGTTTAAAGTCCCACGTTCCGGGAGATTGATCTATAATTTGTTTTACTTTTTTATTTTTAATTATTAAAGTGCCTCGGTCATGCCCGCAGAAAAGTAGATTGTCAATAATTTTAAGGTTCCAGACTTGACCGTTTGTACCTTTAACAAAGGTGAAATCTGTGTCTGTGTTTCTGCGCTTATAAAACAGTCCTTGATTGGTTCCTAGATACAAATAATCATCATAGACGACAGAAGTATATACAGTACCTATAGCACCTTTTGTGTCTTTATAAACCACAAACTGAGACGATAGGTTTATGTGACTGATACCAATATCAAGACCTAGCCACAAATTGCTTTGATAGTCTTCAAAAACAGATAGCACTGTATTGTTGGTAAGTCCTTTTTCAAAATTAAGGTTGTACTTGAGATTCCCTTCTGGGCTTATATGAAAAATCCCATTAGAAACAGTCCCTATCACTACACTATTATCTTTTAGTTTGGTAGTGCTGTAGATTGTAAACGACTTTAAATCAACTTTAGGATCTATTTGCCATGGAGTCAGTGTATTGTTTTTAAAGAAATAAAAGCCGTTCGACGCCGTCATAATTAATAACTGATCATTAACTTCAATTACTCCTGCAAGGCTGTTTGACACCACTCTAGGGTCATTTGTGACAAGCTCTACATTGCCGTCAATTATCTTATAAATTCCTTTATTGGCTTTATTAAAAAACAGGACACCATCGACCTCAAAAATATTTGAAATAATATGGTCAGATTCTATGAAAGTTGTTTTTTTTGTAATTTCGTTCACTAAATAAATTCTAGAAAGGGATTGAAAAATTAACCAATTATCTAATTTAATAATGTTCCAAAATTGTTCGTCTTCGACTAATATAATATCTAAAGATTCTACTAATGAGGTATACTTTAAAACATTTTTATTATTTCTTTTCCAAACACCAAAATCCATATAGCTTCCAGTATACACCAAATCATCTATAGCCTTGACAGATCTAACAATAGAGTTATTTGGAACGGGATAAAGTTTCCAATTCATACCGTCGTATTCTAATAATCCAGAATTATTTGCAAAATACATAGACTGATCAGAAGTCTGAGAAATACCCCAGTTTTGATTTTGCGCACCATAAGAATCTGGTGAGTAAGCCATTACTGGTGGATGCTCTTGCGCTGAGATAGCAAAAGAGGTCAATAGAACTAAAACATACTTGATGATTCTCATATATATCAAAAAGCACAAGGTAATGAAAATTTGAAATTTGAACTAATTGCAGTTAAGTATAGCGTTATAAAAATTCCAGAAAAATGAATAACGAAATTTAAAAGACAACTACTACTTAATATTTAAAAAAGACACTAAATCTTCTTTTCTTCGTTTAGCTACAGGCAATACAAGGTTTCCAACAAGTTCGCAGTTACTCCCATCAGAATTATTAATATTTACGATATACTTAAGATTAATTAAGTATTTCTTATGAATTCTGAAAAAATAGTTTGGAGCTAAAATTTTATCATATTCTCCTATGTTCTTAGACACAAAAAAGGTAGTTTGATCCATAAGATGAATTATGGTATATCTTCCATCAGATTCAAAGTATAAAATATCGTCGATCTTGATAAAATCAATTTTTTTTGTGGATGGAATTGCAATAAAATTATAGTCGGAGGTTTTCGCAGCAATTGATGTTTTAGCAGATTCTAGTTGTGGTGGTGTTGTGTATTGTTGATTTTTAAGGTTATTCTCTATGGTTTTTACAGTAGTAATTAAATCCTTAGGATCAATTGGTTTTAGAAGAAAATCTATGGCATTAAACTTAAAGGCAGTTACAGCATATTCTTGAAAAGCGGTAATAAAAACAACGGAGAAATCATCGTGTTTTATACCATCAAGAACATCAAAGCCTGTACCATCGTGCAATACAATATCTAAAAAAATGAGCTTTGGTTGTAGATCGTTAATTTTCTGGACAGCGTCTTCTACGGTAGTTGCAACTCCAACTACTTCTATTGTTGGACAATATTTTTCTAAATAAATAGTAAGTAACTCATTGTTTTTAATTTCATCATCGACGAGTATAGTACTGATTTTTGACATAGTAAAATAAAATAAATTGGTACTTTAGAAATATATATAACTTTACTCAGATAGAGATTTGCACAACCATTTACTATAAACAAACATAGGTAAAATATGGCGAAAATCTATTATAAAATATTACAAATAATTTTAAGGTCTTGAAATTTTTTGTGGTTATAAAGTAATTGTGTAGATTTAATTTTTGATAAAAAATGAGAACTATTAAACAATTTTTGAAGTATATTCGGATAGTAATTGGAGGAGGGTTGCTTATTTTATTCTCGAACCTTCTGACAGCCCAACAAAACCCAAAAAGAGCTTCGTTTATTGAGAAAATAAACACAGCCTACACTAATCAAAATATCACACCTTCAGATAGTGTCTTTAATGCCTTAAGAGAGGAGGCTTGGTCATTAAAAGAAGATTCTCTTTATCTAAAATTAACATTTGAGCAAATAAAAAAGAACCGTCAAACAATAGATTTTCTCCTAGTCACAAATGTATTAGAAGATTTAATGGTTAAAAAGTATGAATACTTAAAAGAACATCCAAAACTATTACTTCTTTGCTACCTCAACATGGGTAAATTCTTTCTATCTCAACATAATAAGTCAAAAGCATCTATTGAATTCAGTAATTATTATTTTAAATACTATTTTGCTTTGCTTAAAACGATTTCTCTTAATGAAATCGACAGTATTGCACATCAAAACCATCGAATAAATTATTTAGAAAAAACTAAAAACGATAGTCTTTTTTATTATTTAAACGTCTACAACATTCCAAAACAAGAAGAAAGCTTAGTGTTATCAAAGTGGTACCGCTCTAAAAAAGACTATCCTAAAGAATTGTTGTATGCTAAAACTAGTTCCGATTCGCTTTCGCTTTTTGTTGCGTACAAAAATAATTTAAAACTAAAAGAGGTAGATATACTCTATCCCGTTTTGTTAGAGAAGTTTAAAGAAAAAAACCTACTGAACGAACATGTTTTATACTTGAATATGGGTCATAGGTATGTCTTGGGGCGTAACTTTACAAGCGCGCATAAAATGTATATTAAAGCATTAAATTTCTTTGAAAACAACAAAACACCACATTTAGTTAAGGAATGTCTGGAAGCAATTATTGATTTAAAAATTAAAAATGACGACATAAAAGCCTATAAACGCTACAATGAAAAATTAAATACACTAATAGAAAATCAGCAAAAAGAGCAATTAATCGTTATTAGAAAGTATTTAAGTTTTGTAAAAAACGTCACAGAATTAGAAATAAAAACAAAGAAGAAAGCTGATAATCTAGAAATAATACAAGCTAAAAATGATATCAAATATCAAAAAACAATTACATCTATAGGACTTGCATTTTTTCTAGTTTTTTCAGTATTTATATTTTTCTATTTCCAAAGCATCAAAGAAAGAGAGTATTTGGAATACAAAAATGAAAAAATGAAAGTTAATATTTTAAAGTCAAAGTTTAAACCTCATTTCACATTTAATGCGTTATCTGTAATCAATTATTTTATTGCTAAAGAAGATGTTGAAAACGCTTCAAATGCGCTTACAAAAATGGCTTCATTATTAAGGTCTACTCTTGACAACATGAATAAAGATTTAGTATCCTATCAGTCCGAATATACTATCTGTAAAAATTATATGTATTTAGAACTTTTAAGGTTTTCAGATAGATTTGATTGTAATTTTGAAGCGCTAAATGACCCCGTTATGAAAGAGTGGCAGCTCCCTCCAGGGATTATAGAACCATTTTTAGAAAACTGTGTAAATCATGCCTTTAAAGGGGTGAAAACTAGAGGCGTTATTTCTTTGAATCATCACATAGAAAATAATTGTCTAACTATTTGCGTAAAGGATAATGGGATTGGTATTGATACAGAAAAAATTTACTCTGAAAACTTACATGGGTTAAAGATCACTAAAGAGGTTATAAAAACTACTTCAAATCTTTATAAAAACCCAATAAATATTGAAATAAAAACGGATGGCGGTACACTTGTCAAACTTATTATTCCTCTTTTAAAATCATAAAAAATACTACACTGAATTTTGTGTAGTATTTATTATGAACTTAATTATTTATTTAGTTATCAAAAATACCATCTTCAGTAGACGGTGGCGGTGGCACAGACAACGCTTGAGCCTTTCTTGGGTTTAATGTAATAAACGTTCCTAAGGCTGTCAGTGCTGCATATTTACCCATTTTTGAGAGCGCTTCTTTACGAGTGATTTGATCTTTGGTGATATTATTAGTTACTTTCTTCATGGTTATGTTAGGTTGAAATTTATGTGAAACATATAAACTCTACAGACTGATTTATTAGTTAATAACGAGTTTTGTCGTTTTGGATTGGTTGTTGTTGTCCAAGTTTACAATGTAAACTCCTGGGGTTATATGTGACACATCAAACAAATGTTCGGTTTGAGAAGCTTCTAGTTGGTACGTTTCAATCACGCGGCCTCTTACATCATATAAATTCAAAATAGAATCGCTATATAATTGTCCACGAACTGATAGTTGTTTTGAAGATCTTATGGATAATATTTCTACAGTGTTTAGTGCTGTTAAAGGCGTTGATAACGTATTTGGACTAGTCCCTATATAAAAACGTCCTATACCGCTTAAATTTGAAGCAGTTGTAAAAGAATAGCTGTCTGTGTTTAATAAAGTTTGTGTATTTAGTAAACGGTCATCCAGATAAAACTCTGTTCCTGAGGGTACATTTAAATCATCAATACTAATAGTTGCTTGCTGACCTGCTGCAAGGTTGACTTCTACAGGAATTGCATAGTCTGTCGCTGTTAAATCTGCTGTAGACAATACTTGAATAGCTAAATTTAGTCCTTGAGAATCTTCAACTAAATGTGTTCCTATGTCGGACCCTAAAGAACCAGCGTCATAAGTAACATCCAAACCACGAGTACCGTTTGTATCAATAAAATACAAAGATGTCTGATAGATATTAGAACCTTTTGACAGTTTCAATTTAAAAGAAAACGGTGTGTTTGACACCTGTCGTCCTAAAATAAAATCATCTTGAGCAGTAGCACTAACTTCTCTGGCTGACTCTGGAAATGTAAAAGTTCCTCCATCGGCAGATGATATAAGGATAAATCCTTGTCCAGGTGTAATCAATTCATTCGGAGATAAATTATTGATAATTTTCCAAGTAGTTACATCCGTAGTAGCTGAACCATCATATCCATATATTGCTGCATATGTTGGATCAATTGCACTACTATTACCCAGAGTAGTCACAAGTATACCAGAATTAATATGTGTTGTAAAAGGATTACCTACCAAGTTACTTTCTTTAAATTGTCCAGTACCAAAAGTAAGTTCAATAGCTACATCAGCGGTATTCACAGCCCCTGTATAGGACAATGTTTGACCACCAACGGAACCAGCTCTATATCCTTTAGCTGGGGCTAAAGTTGTGGCGTCTCCTGCAGCATATTCAATATAGACTGCATTAATATTGTCAAGGGGACCATACAATAAATTTGCAGGAGTTAACGTCCCGCCTGCAATTTTCCCAGAATTATCGGTCGCAAATGCCGAAAAAGCTTGTCCACTTACTGGAGGAGACACAAGGTCTCTTGTGGCAACCGAGGCTGTAAAATGACGATATTCTGCATTTCCTGAAGAAGTTCCATCCACATAAAAATCTGAAAAATCATTGGAAACGGAATCCATTATTAGCTCTCCTGAGCTGTTTATATTGACGTTTCCACTATTAGAAATATATACAAAAGCCGTGGGTGATATATATAATTGACCACCTGAAGCTACTTCCAAATTTTGAGCAAAATTAGGTAGGCTAAAAATGATTGTTATAATAGTTAACTGAAGGGTAAGTTTTTTCATAATGATATTTAAAAAATTAATTAAATTGTAATTTTGAACGCAATTTATGCCTCTTATACTGCTATTCCTATCGTAGTGTAATAAACGGCATTATGACGTAACCAACGGCATTATGACGTAACGAACGGATTGTTTGAAGCAATAATGTGTTCTGCATTTTTAATGGTTTTATGTGTTAAGCTGCTTTTTAGACAACCATGTTATAAGATAAATAAAGGATGATAAAAATAACATTGTAAAGAAGTGATTAGTAATATCCCATGAGCTTAAAGCTAGCGCAATTACTGTGATAATAATGGTATATACAACTACCAAAAGCGTACTTTCCAAATGAGAAAGCTTTAGGTTTGTAAGGTGGTGATGTAAATGATTCCTATCTGGTCTAAATGGACTCTTACCCTTCGCTATTCGAATACAAAACACTCGAATTGTATCTAATAAAGGAAAGCTAATTAGAGCCAATACTATTACACTCGCATTATTAATAAAATAGCCTGATTCATGGACAAAATTCGCTCCATTTGTTGCCGTAATTACAGAAACAACGCCAAAAGCTATGACTACTCCTAAACTCATAGACCCATTGTCACCTAAAAATAATCGTTTCTTGAAATTGAAAATTAAAAATGATATTAATGCTCCTGAATAACAAAACATAATCACAGCTTGTATTACCAAGTCATTTAAAAAGAAAAACAATCCAAAACATAGTGTTCCTATTAAACCCACAGAGGCGGCTAATCCATCAATTCCGTCTATTAAATTAAAAGCATTCACTACAATAATGAACACAAATACAGAAAACACATAACTAAAAATAAGAGGGAGTTCATGAATGCCAAATAGCCCATCAAAATTATCAATTCTTATTCCACAGGACGTTATTACAATAAGCGCAGTAATAATTTGGAAAATGACTTTTTCTAAAGGGCTTGATTCTAAGATGTCGTCTTTTAATCCGAAAAATACCATCAATGATATAGCGCTGCACAACCCAAAAGCTACTTCAAAACTTAAGTATGTATTTGGATAATTGTGTAAAAATAAGCTTGAGAATGCGAGTGCGAAAATGACACTCACAAATATGCTAATTCCCCCTAAAATAGGAGTGGATTTTGAGTGTTTTTTCCTAAAATCAGGATGGTCCATCAATTGAAAACGATGAGCAAACTGAATTGCTTGAGGAATAATCCACTGTGCAGAGAAAAAAGCCAATCCAAAAACAAATAAACATAAATAAAAATTGGCTGTGACTGCCGATGGTTTTGGAAATAATGGATCTAAAAGCAACAGATATAACAGGTCATTTATCCAAGCCCCAGTACTAACACTAGAAGGTATAAAAAAAGTAAAAATTCCAATCATAAGCGGTACTATTTATAAGTTGTTTTTAGCGTGCGAAATTATTTTATCCTCGAAATTTCGACACGTCTATTCATTTGTCTTCCTTCTTTTGTTGAATTTGAAGCTTTTGGGATAGATTCTCCATAGTATTCAATTACAATACTATTTGTTGAGATTCCTAACTCGTTTACAAAATAGTCGCGTACAACGGTAGCCCTTTTCTTTGACAACATATTATTTAACTCTTCAGAACCAACGTTATCCGTGTGCCCTTCGATTTTAAAAACAGCTTCTGGGTGCTGATTAAATATTATAGCCATTTGTTTTAGTACGGAATAGCACGTTTTTTTTATTTTATAACTAGACGTATCGAATACAATTTTAGGGTTTAACTTTTTTAAGAGTAAATTTGTGTCCTCGACGATTGTCTCTTTAAGTGGGCATCCATTATTAGATTTTAATCCTAACACATTTGGACATTTATCTTTAGCATCAACAATGCCGTCATTATCGCTATCGGAAAGTGGACATCCGTTATTTGTTAGTAGGCCTTTTATTTGGGGACAGTCATCAACTGAATCTAAAACGGAATCTCCATCCGAATCAGCTTCAATTACGATTTTTGGACAACCATTGTCTGTCCCGTATTCATCTGGACATTGATCAAGAACGTCTGTTACTCCATCACCATCACGGTCAGATATTTCTTCTGGGCAACCATTGTTAGCAACGAGTCCAATGACGTTTGGACACTCATCACTACTGTTTTTCACTCCATCGTTATCAAAATCATTGTTTGTTAATTTAAACATTAAAGATGCTGAATATTGAAAATGATTAACGTTATACCTGTTATCTCCACCATCTACAATCCATTTGCGAGTTCCATTTAGGTTGACACCAAATTTGTCTGTAAACCAAATATTAGCACCAGAGCCAAGATTAAGCGTTACTCCTGCTTGATTGACTTGATATGATGACCCAACCCCACTATGTAAATAAAACTCTAACCACTCTTTATCATCAAGCCAACGAAAAGCTTCATCATAATAGAATTTTAGATCAAGATCAATTGCTAGGTATTTTTGGTTGTCTTTAATAATAGTTCCGTTGATATTTCCATCATTCGCTTCCCACTTATTTTTACTCCAATTAGTAGCTAAGCTTAACCATCGACTAAACCTATACTCTAACTCAACGTTAAAGTTGTCAGAAAAAGCCATTTGATCAAAATTACTAAAGAGTCCAAAAACATTAGTATCACCTGTGCTATCTACTAGGTTGACTCCCAGTTTCAAAATGAGTGTTTTATGGACTTTGTTTATAGAATCATTTGATGTCTGTTGAGCTTTTATTGATAAAAGCCCTCCAAAAAAAAATAAAAACAAAACAACTCCTTTAATGTTAAATTTGAGGTTTAAAAACATCTGTTTTCAATATAAAAATTAACTTTTTAAGATTGTAGACAAATAAAGGGCGGATCAGAACAATATACTAACATCATGTAACAAGCGGCTATTTGACGTAACAAACGGCTGCTTGATGTAACGAACGGGTTGAGCGTTTATACAATACCTGCTATTCAAAATCTTTGAGACTTTATTGAAAAATATGTTAAGGATTTTTTAAGTATTTCCAGAAAAAAGTTTCCAGATAGATAACTACACTATCAAATTTTATAATTTTAGTTTTGTGTGTTTGATGTATGTATTCAATACAGTTCCAATAGGGGTTCAATCTTGAGTTTCGTAAACGATTGAACTGAAACAAAAATCCTCAACAGATTAGCTTTAGTCATCGGTGCTACATTTTTTCAAAGACCGTACTGCTAAAAACCAAACCGTTTCAAAAAAAAATAACACTGCATAAGGCGAACTGTTAAGTTTACTTACGTAGTGTTATTAGTTTAAGAATTAATATTTTTTCTAAATAAAAATTATTTTATCCTCATAAGTTCTACACGTCTATTTATTCGTCTTCCTTCTTTAGTTGAGTTTGAGACCTTTGGTTTCGTTTCTCCATAGTATTCAATCACAATACTGCTTGCTGAGATTCCTAAATTATTAACGAAATAATCTCGAACAGCTGTTACTCTCTGTTTAGAAAGAATACTATTAAACTCCTTTGAGCCTACATTATCGGTATGACCTTCAAGTTTAAAAACAGCCTCAGGGTGTTGTTTCATTATTAGAGTAATTTGAAGTAATACTGAATACGATTCAATACTCATATTATAACTAGAAGTTTCGAATAATATTCTAGAAGTTAGTTGAGTTAACTCTTCGTGTACCTCCCCAATTATCACTTCTTTGTATGGGCAACCTTCATTTGATATTATTCCTGGTACTTCTGGACATTTATCAGCAATATCAAATACCCCATCGTTGTCAGTATCTGGCAATGGGCACCCATTATATGTTGGCAAGCCTTTAATATTTGGACATTTATCAGCAATGTCTAAGATCCCATCATTGTCGGTATCCATTAAAGGACATCCATCGTTTGTAACTGAGCCTATAGTTTCCGGACACTTGTCCACTGCATCTAATACACCGTCCCCATCAAGATCGTTTTGTGTTGACCTTTTAATAACGTCTGGGCAACCATTATTAGTTCCAAAAACAGTTGGGCAATTATCAACAGCATCGGAGACACCATCGCCATCGCTATCAAGCAACTGCTCTTCTGGTAGTAGTTCTTCAGGACATCCATTGTTTCGGACAACACCAAAAGTGTTTGGACAATCGTCAACGTAATTTTGAACGCCGTCTCCATCGAAATCTATATTATTGTCTTTTTTATTCTTGGTAAACCTATACATTAAAGATGCAGAATATTGAAAGTGATTGGTGTTATACAATTCATTTTCTTTGCTCGAAACAAATTTTCCTGTTATATTGAGATTGATCCCAAAATTATCCGAAAACCAAACGTTTGTTCCTGAACCGAGATTTATAGAAGTACTCGAATAAGTTGCTTGACTTACAGAACCGGCTCCTCCATGAAGGTAAAGTTCTAACCAATCATTTTCATCAAACCAGTCGAAAGCTTCACTATAATAGAGTTTAATATCAAGATCTAGCGCGGAGTAGTCTATGTCTTTACTAACGATATTCTCATCAATATTTCCTTTGTTAGCTTTCCATTTGTTGCTACTCCAAGCTCCAGAGACGCTCAACCATTTACTAAATCTATATTCTAACTCTACTTTAGGATTGTTTGAAAAAGCTTGTTGTTCAAAATCATTAAGAAAACTAAATGGATTGGCATCTCCAGTACTGTCTACTAGATTAACACCAAGTTTTAAAATGAGTGCATTATCTGATTTATTTGGTGAGTTATTAGATAATTGTTGAGCTTGTACAGACACAAGACCTCCAATAAAAAATAAAAGAAGTACGAATTTTTTCATGTTAGATTTGGGGTTTAATAGTTGTTTATTCACTATCAGAGTGAATTTACATTTTATTTTAAGTTTAATAACAAATAAAGGATGGATAGAAACAATATACTAGTACTATGTAACAAACGGCTATCTGACGTAATAAACGGCTATTTGACGTAATAAACGGCTAAGCAGAGGCTTTAACTATTTTGAACATCCTAACTTACTAATACCGAAAAATAGTTACACTATTTTTTCTTGTGTAATTATATACTCCTATGATTATTAAAGCATATCAAATAATAATTGAGAACTGTTAGGCTGGTTTAAACGCACTTCATTTCGCAAACGACTTATGATTTTGAGTTTTTTTTTTACATACACCACTAACACCTATTAAATAAAATGACTTGACCATGCTTCAATTTTATTGAAGACGGCGCATAAATTCAGTGGTAATAAAAAAAACAAGGCGTAGTTGAAGTGCTATAAAATTAAATTCAATTTCAAAAGGTTCAAACCAAATTTCTCTACTTTGAAAGAAACCCCCGTCAAAATTAGTTATTGATTATCAAACTGTTACACAAAAAAATAGTTTTCTGCACAAACGGGCAGCCAGAATTGGTGCTTTTGAAGATTTAGCAGAGAACAGCTCTTAAATTATTTTTTTATACCTTTAAAGTATGAGAGACTTAAAATATATTTTTGCTTATACCGTACCCCTTTCTGCGTTCATTTCATTTGAATCCGTCGGCTTGGGAACCTATGCTTCAGTTATTTATGCTTTTGTGATTCTTCCTTTTTTAGATCTCATAACTGGCAATAGCTCAAGAAATCTATCCAAAGAAGAGGAAAACAGCAAAAAAACAAACTGGATTTTTGACATCATGTTATATTTAAATCTACCCATCGTATTTGGTCTTTTGTATCTTGTTTTTACGAAAGTTCAAACGCAAGAATACGCCGCTTATGAACTCATTGGGCTCGGCCTTTCCGCTGGAATTTTATTGGCAACCAATGCCATTAATGTGGCGCATGAACTTGGACACAGAACTGCGTACTTTGAACGCTTCATGTCCAAATGTCTCTACATGCCCTGCTTGTATATGCATTTTTATATCGAACACAACTTTGGGCATCACATGAATGTGGCGACTCCAAAGGACGGCGCAACCGCAAAATATAATCAGACCTTATTTTCGTTTTGGGTCACCTCTGTGACAAAGCAATACGTAGCTGCATGGAACTGTCAATTGAAACTTTTAAAAACTAAAAAACAAGCTTTCTTATCAGTGAAAAATGACATGCTTTGGTATCATTTGATCCAACCATGCTATATTTTTGGAGTCTTCTATTTCTTTTCATTTGACGTGATGCTCTTTGCCATCGCTGTTGGGGTGGCGTCCTTTCTGTTTTTAGAAAGCATCAACTATATAGAGCATTATGGGCTGAGACGTTTTAAAACGTCTTCTGGAAGATACGAGCGCGTGCAACCTCAGCATTCATGGAATTCTAATTTTAAAATTGGACGGATTGTGTTGTATGAATTAACTAGGCATAGCGATCATCACTTTAAATCCTCCAAAAAATACCAACTACTTAACAGCTATAAACAAAGCCCAACATTACCTTTTGGCTACCCAGCTTCAATCCTCTTAAGTTTTATCCCACCACTTTGGTTCAAGATTATGAATCCACTTGTGCCTGAAGAAATGAAGAAGAACGAAAGGTTGTGAATTGAACTATCTATCCTGAAGAGAATAATTCATAAATGAATTCTTTTTTAAAATTACATGAAACGTATTTAGACCTGTCTTAATCTATTGATTTTGTCAAGTTTCTCAACTGTTTACGGAACTTAATTTAAAAAAACTTCTTTGATACGGCGATCATTTTTGTTTTTTCTAAACTTTAAAATAGACACTTTAGATTTCGTGTGAACCATGAGCACTTTATCGATACGACCGATTGAAAGTCTTAGTTTTTTAACGCGAGATTCGTAGGACAAATTGGGTTCAAAAAAAGTTAAAATTAACGGAAAATCAACGGCGGTTGGGTATTCGTTTAGAATGAGTTTCATGACACTATAGTCTTCAGAGCTTAGCTCCTTTTGTATTTTATTTAAATGTATTAAAATAACGCTATAGCTACTTTTGGTCTTTGTTTTAAAATAAACTACAAGGATGATTCCCACTAATAATAGTATCAAAAGAAGGTAGAGTTCGTATTGAATATCGCTATTATACAACGGGTGTTCCTTTACAGAATTACCTAATAGTTCTGAGGGTGTCATAAAAATAAAGCGATAGGTTTGAGAATCATGAATCAATTTTGAAAACATAAAAAGGTTGGTAGTGGGATTGAAATCAATAAACTCAATATTCTCTAAAAGAATTGGATTGACATTAGTAAACTCTTTAATACGATTGTTTTTAATATCAAACCAAATCGCCTTTCCTTTAAAAATCACAAGGGTTCCTCCTTTGTAAGAGCCACTTACGGTAGCTGGAGAAAACACCTCGTTAGAACTTTTAAAAAAATCTAAGTTTAATGTCCCTAAATACGTCCAAAAATGGGTGTTTAAATCTAATTTCCAAACATCTTCCAAAACGTTATAATTCAACTCTAGTTGCTCATTAACTCGTTTATTTGATCCGCCTGCTACGTATAAAAAAGAATCCTTTACTTGACCTATTGTGAGTTGTCTAGGCGATGGCGTTTTAGAGTTTGGATTGTATAAAAACTCACTCCACTCCCGATTTAATTCATTAAAAAAAGTAAGGTTGGAGTTCACATTAAACAACCCATAACCTCCATAAGAATATATTTTATTTTCAAAAGTAAAATCATACGATCTATACTTGTTTCGATGTTCGAAAGACGTATCCAAACGTTCAAAAGCATTGTCTTTGAACCGATACATAACCCCCCCACCTTTCGTCACTAAAATGGTTTCGTTGGGACGATTAATCGCATTAAAATCAAAATGAGGCCACTCTATTTTATGTGCCCATTTTTCGTACGATTTTCCATTTTTGGTCACAAAAACAGAATCAGAATCAACGGTATAAAAGAATTCTTTTGAGTGGAAACTAAAAAAAGAGTCCTTTGAGAATTCTGGATAAGAGCCGCTAAAAATAGTCAAAAAAAATAATTGGAATAAGAGCATTATAAATACAGGATATATAGTGTAATGTACTAAAAATTTAGGCAAATACTGTTAAATAAATATAGTTTTGATAAATAATAGTAATTATATAAAAAATGAGGAAATATACTATAATAGTGCTTATGATTTTTTTTACAGCATTAAGCTACGCACAAGTTGGTATCAACACTAACACACCTGATGATTCTTCTGCATTAGAAATTAAATCTACATCCGGTGGTCTTTTAATACCACGTATGACTGTAGACCAACGCGATACTATTTCATCGCCTTCAGAAGGCTTAATGATTTATCAATTAAATGGCACAGTGGGATTTTATTTTTATGATGGAACGGCTTGGACAAAAATTGATGGAGTTGCTGGGACACCAGGAGCGAATGGAACAAATGGATCGGACGGTGCTTCAGCGTATGCTGTTTGGCTTGCCGCTGGGAATACGGGTACTGAAACTGAATTTTTAACAGCGCTTATTGGACAACAAGGGCAACAAGGAGTTGTTGGTACCACAGGCACACCAGGAACAAATGGATCGGACGGTGCATCAGCATATGCTGTTTGGCTTGCCGCTGGAAATACGGGTACCGAAACAGAATTTTTAACAGCGCTTATTGGACAACAAGGGCAACAAGGAGAAAGTGGTCCAGAAGGGTCAAATGCATTGATTAAAACTATCGATGAGCCTGCTGGTGAAAACTGTGAAAATGGCGGTCTTAAAATTGAAGTTGGAATTGATTCGAATATAAATGGAGTTTTGGATAACGACGAAATTGATTTGAACCAAACCCAATTCATATGTAATATGAGTTCTAACGCGAATTCAATTAGTCATGGTTCTCATACTTTCACAGAGAGTGATAGTTTTGTTGTACCAGATGGAGTTAATACTATTTTTTTTGAATTTTTAGGTGCTTCGGGGGGTGATGGGGCAGACTTAACTTTTAATGCATGTAATCCAAATAACACATGGCCTAGTCGTGGAGATGGAGGTGATAGTGGAACAGGTGTAAAAGTTACTGGGATGATAATAGTTGAAAGTGGAGATGTTTTAACTTTCACTGTAGGAGTAAATGGATTAGATATGCCAACTGAGGATGTATGTGCAAGTAATTTATATGTTACAAACTATGCCTCTGATGGAACTCAAGGCAGCTTATCCAATTTGTCAGTCAATAATAATGAGCTTTTAAACTTTACAGCTGGTTTTGGAGGAATGGGGGGTTTTATGACTGGTAACGGTAGTGGTCCTCAGGATGGGCAATCAGGCTCAAATGGCTTTCACACTTTAGGAAATTTATATAGTAATTATGGTATAATTATATTAAGTAGTGAAAATTTAAAATCATCTCCTTACGTTAGTTTTAAATATTAAGAATAGTATGTAAATAAATTTTACAGCGTGGTTGCAGATTTTTTAAATAACAAATCAGACATCCTATTTAGTAATGATCGTTATTACAAATATTTAGGCCTTTGTTCAACTAGAATAAATATAGATTTTTTTCAAGGGCTTTTGAATATCAAATTAGCGCTAATGAGAAAACCAAGAGTTTTTCAAACTTTACAAAGACAGACTGAAGTTATTTTAAAGTATTGTAAGTCAATATACTAGTAGCAAAAAAGTTAATTAGTTCGACCTTTCCTTTAAATTTCAAATTGAAAATAAAAAGTTCGAACCACTGACATAAGTTCCATTTCACAAGAAATAGCCCATTTTATTTGGGTAAAGCAGGAAAAAAATCTCAAAAGAAAGGTTATTTATTCCGTTATCTACAGAAGACGGGACTTCGCCACCACGCAGTGGTCCAAGCTAACGATACAAAGCCTAGCTGTTAGATAGTGCAGTGAAACAAGCAACGATTAGAGCTTAGGATCTGAAAGAGAACTAAGAAGAAATTTTTGTGAAGCTCGAGCAAGCTAACGTATAAAATTAGCACCAACGAGGGTGGCTAAAAAACGCCTGTGGTACTGTGGTAGATTCAATCTCTAATGCTGAAGCCGCATCAGGACTATTTGTGTTGATGCCAACTTGTGCGTAGCATAACGCTGTGAACAGTATGAATCCTATTAGTGTGATATCTTTTATGTTATTTCTTTTTTGTTTTAAGAATGGAAAAATCTGTGGCAGGCTTTGGACAGACGCACACATAACCTTTTAATAAAACACTCAGAATGTGGCTCTTTTAATTTAAATAGCTACAAACTCACCCTTTCCGGATAATCTGAATGTTATCGTTTAATGATTTTAAATGTTTGCAAGTAGTTGTGATCATCGTAGAGATTCACTAAATAAGTACCGTTTATAAGAGTTGAAACATTTATTTGCTTAGAATTAGTTTCTATTAGCACCCTTCCTTGTAAGTCCACTATTTTAACTGTTGTGATAGCATTATTATCAATAAATAGTGTTGATGATACAGGGTTTGGATAAATAGTGTTTTTTAAATTATAGTCGCCAACTGAGGCTGTGTTTGGATCCCTTACAAAACGGACTGAAAAGCCGCTCCTCTTGCCGAAGTTGCTGTTCCTAATTAGGTAACTGCTATTGGCGCCAAGGACACGGCTCCATGCAGTATCCGAACCGAAATCAGTAGAATTCCAAAAGAGTGCCAAGCCACCCTCAACAGTGAAACCACCAGATATATAACGGTAAGATTGAGGGAAGGCATTAAAGCCGCTACTATTGTTGGCGCTTTGGTCATTTCCTGGAGCACCTTCATCTGTTGATGTATTCCACCCTGTAGTAGAAGCCATGGCTTTGGCTATTTTATTGCCTGTGATTGTGCTATCGTAATTATAACTTTCGGCTATAAGGTATTCTTCTAAAGTCGTCCACTCTGTGTGGCTTGGCACATGCCAACCCTCTGGTGCTAATTCTTTATTAGGGGTACTAGCCTCATTGTCGTGAATACCCATGACTGCATACCAATTATAGAGCTTGCTTTTAGATGGATCATTATTGTAATAACACCAAGCACCTGTGGTGAGGTTACTCCATGCTGTTACATCAATGACTTGAGGAATAGGAGTGCCATCACGATACGTCTCCATGGCGGCATTGTCAACAGTCCAAAATTGTGTGCCGTAAGCAAGATGTTCATAGATGTTATTATCAATATCAGTAACTGTATTTTGAGCGAATGAAAAGCTTGTGAAAAAACACAAACTCAGAAATATTTTTTTCATAAAATTTGAATTGATCGAACAAAAATATCAACTAAAACTAAAAAAACAATTCATAATTACCACACTACATAGTATATCCTATAGTATGCACGCTCTAAACTAAAAAAAGAGTCCTTTGAGAATTCTGGATAAGAGCCGCTAAAAATAGTCAAAAAAAATAATTGGAATAAGAGCATTATAAATACAGGATATATAGTGTAATGTACTAAAAATTTAGGCAAATAATGCTTAACTCAATTAGATTTACAAACTAAATTTAAAACTTTTAATATGAAAAAAATTATTTTACTTATGATTCCATTACTGCTAATAGGATGCGGAGATGGAGATGGAGATGGAAACAACAACGGCACTGCCTTTGATCCCAATGAACCAATGATTGGGTCGTGGCAACAAATTTCTGAGGAGAGGTACTTATTTGAAGAAGGGATTGGTTATGGAAGAGCCTGTTTAGGTGAATTAGATCCAGAACTTCCGAGCAAAATTTTTGCGTATTCCAATGGAAAGTTGGATATGTACTTTTATGAGTGCGATGGAGGAGGTGAATTTAATCCAGTACGATCAGAAGAATTATTTTCTTTGGGTGGAAATTGGGAACAAGTTGGATCTCAAGGAAATTATTTATTTTTTGACCCAGCAGACGAAGAACCTAATGAAGAAATTAATTACTTTGTATTTAGCGGTGATAAATCCCAATTTACACATGACACTGGTGAAGTTATACAAATTTGGGAACGGCAGTAGTTTTTGTTGTATTTTTTTTAGTATCAAAACCTCGCACTATTGCGGGGTTTTTTTATGCATACTAGGCTGAGTCACATACTAAAGCAAATGTCATTCGTTACAGGAAACAAAAAAACCGAAACGTTCGTTTCGGCTTTTCATCTGTACACCCAATTGAGCTATTTTCGAAACAAAGTCTCTGTTTTATAAAAAGTTTTGGGGAAAGAATTAATCAATTGTAACACCAACTTTTTCAGACTCAGTTCCATAT
>Ga0209119_1000331_pt1 | contig 47828 bp, 46 predicted proteins | sample COG_03_FD_184747 | JGI IMG/M metagenome (GOLD analysis project Ga0209119, IMG submission 184747) | Pelagic Microbial community sample from North Sea - COGITO 998_met_03 (SPAdes) (version 2) | ecosystem: Environmental > Aquatic > Marine > Neritic zone/Coastal water | place: Helgoland, sampling...
TGGGCATAAGTATGCGTATTCTTGGTTAGGTTTGTTATTTTCTCACTAAAAAGTTTGAAAAATCAAAAGCAAATTTAATCAAATATAAAGGAAATAATAGTATTTTTAAAAACGAAATAAATAGGTATCCAACAATCAAACAAAACACATTTGAACGAACGCAGCATTCACTTGACAGAAATCGATCCAAAAGAATTTTTTGGAACACAAAACAGCACTCTCAAATTCCTTAAAGCCCATTTTCCAAAGCTAAAAATTGTCGCGAGAGGTGCTGAAATAAAAGCGTTTGGAGAGCCCTTGATTTTAGACGAATTTGAAAAGCGACTTCAGATGTTGGTCAAGTATTTTGACAAGTACAACCACTTGGATGAAAATGCCATAGAACAATTGCTCACCTCCAATGGAAGTGCCAAGAACAATTCCAAAAAGGCAGACGGTGTTTTGGTACACGGCGTAGGGGGCAGCCAGATCAAGGCACAAACCGAAAACCAAAGACGCATGGTCGCCATGATGGAGACCAACGACATGCTATTTGCCATTGGGCCTGCGGGAACGGGAAAAACCTATACAGCAGTCGCTTTGGCAGTCAAAGCATTGAGAGACAAAGAAGTGAAGCGCATTATTCTGACACGTCCCGCAGTAGAGTCGGGAGAAAACCTCGGGTTTTTACCGGGAGATCTCAAAGACAAATTGGACCCGTATATGCAGCCTTTGTACGATGCTTTGCGGGACATGATCCCTTTTGAAAAATTGGACTCCTACATCGAAAAAGGCACCATTCAGATTGCACCGCTCGCTTTTATGCGGGGACGTACCTTGGACCACGCCTTTGTGATTTTGGACGAAGCGCAAAACACCACCTCCGGACAGATGAAAATGTTTTTGACACGGATGGGCAAAAGAGCCAAGTTCATCGTCACGGGAGATCCTGGACAGATAGACCTTCCCAGAAAGCAAGTGTCCGGTTTGAAAACCTCCTTGCTGGCCTTGAAAGACGTCAAAGGAATCGCCAATGTGTATTTGGATGAAAAGGATGTGATCCGTCATCGACTGGTCAAAGAGATCATCAAGGCCTATAAAAATATTGATGCGGAGTAATTGCCCTTTTAAAAGGCGCAGATGCTGCGGGAATTTTTAAAACAAATCTCAAGAAGTTGGCACCAATACTCCATAAGTTTTTTTAATTTTGCAGCACACAACAACCGGTTTTCAAACCTCTTTAGCAACACACGTATTATGAGCGCAACCATCGACGATACCCAATACAATTTTCCAAACCAAACAGGCGTTTACAAAGGAAAAGTACGAGAAGTTTATTCCACTGGCAAAGACCTCTTGGTGATGATTGCAACCGACCGTCTCTCAGCTTTTGACGTGATCTTGCCCAAACAGATTCCTTTCAAGGGGCAGATTTTAAACCAGATCGCTGCCAAGATGTTGAAAGCGACTGAAGACCTGGTTCCCAATTGGGTGTTGGGCACTCCAGACCCCAACGTAACAGTTGGTTTGGCTTGTGAAACCTATAAGGTAGAAATGGTCATTCGCGGGTATTTGACAGGACATGCTTGGAGAACCTATAAAACCGGAGAAAGGCTGTTGTGTGGTGTTGTCTTGCCCGATGGCATGATTGAAAATCAAAAGTTTGAGACGCCCATCATCACGCCGTCCACCAAAGCGGATCTGGGAAGTCATGACGAAGACATCTCCAGAGAAGCCATTTTGGAAAGAGGCATCGTCTCCCAAAAAGACTACGAGCAGTTGGAAGCCTATACACGAGCCTTGTTTGAAAGGGGAACAGAAATTGCCGCCCAACGGGGCTTGATTTTGGTAGATACCAAATACGAGTTTGGAAAAACATCAAAAGGAGAAATTGTGGTCATCGACGAAATTCACACACCCGATTCTTCTCGCTATTTTTACGCGGATGGTTATGAAGCCATACAAGCCAAGGACCAAAAACAAAAACAACTTTCGAAAGAATTTGTAAGAGAGTGGTTGTTGGCCAACAACTTCCAAGGAAAAGAAGGGCAAGAAATTCCAGAAATGACTGCTTCAAAAATTGAAGAAATCTCCAACCGCTACATTGAGTTGTACGAACAGATCACAGGCGAATCATTTGTAAAAGCACCCGTTGCCAACGTGGAAGAGCGCATTCGCACCAACGTCACCAATTATTTAAACAGTTTGTAGATAGTTTGAACGAGTTGTCAATGGCTGAGTTGCTACAAGCTGCGGTGTGTGCCATCGCAATAAGGCGGGTTTTTGGTTTGTTTGCACATGCACAAGTGCTGCGTACCACTGCGCTCCGCTTGAAAAACCAAAGATTTCATCCCGGATCCCGATCTGTGTGCGCCGTCACACAGGGGTTGGCTTTTGGAAAGGCCACAAGAACACCAGGCGTAATTTTTGTCTTTTTCCAGTTCCATGGCTTTTGAAGCATTGCCGCAATTTTTTGGGAGTTCCATATAAGGTGTTTTTAAGTTCCTTGGGTAAGATACAAAACTTCCCGAAAAACAGCTTATTTTTTTCCTGCGACTACCAATTCAATTTGATCTAAGTTCGCTTGGGTGGTAAACATCCCATAATCGATGGTGGCTTTGTTTTTTTCAATCTTGTCAATGATCCCGCAAGCTTTTCCATCAATCAACCGTACCTTGTCCTTTACTTTGAACCGGTAGGCCGCTTTTTCTTTGGCAACTTTTTCGGCTTTTCGCGCTTTTTCTTTTCGAACCTCTGCCACCTGCCCTAGAATTTCCTTTTCAATTTTTTGAAGAGACTGGTTTTTTTCTTTTTCCTTCTTCAGTTCGTTTTTTGTCTTTTTTAGAGGGTTTTTTTTGGGTGTTTTTTCTTTACTTGCAGCGGCTTTTGTGTGTTTGGTTTTTTCGATCAAAACCCATTTGTGAAACGCTGCAAAAAGCTCTTTTTTGTTGTTCGTTTGGAAGTATTTGTGGAGCAATTCATTTGTTTTGCGTCCAAAAGTGAGCATTTTTTGATTGCTGTCGTACAATTCTTGAAAGCTTTTGAGTTTTTCGAGTACTTTGCGCTCTTTGTCCGAGAGATTTTGCGTTTGTTCTTTCGCTTTTTCCTGTTCCGCTTCCAAAACTTTGGAATTCCGTTGCAAGAGATTTCGTTCTTTTTGAAGTTTGGAAATCGTTTTGTCCAAGCGTATTTTTTCTCCTTCTACTTTCTTTTTGGCGCGGTTGATCAAGCCAAAGGGAATGCCGTTTTTTTGAGCGACCTCAAAAGTAAAGGAACTACCGGCTTGTCCGATGTGGAGTTGAAACAAGGGACTCAAAGTTTTTTCGTCGAATTGCATGTTGGCATTGCTGACATTTTCCAGTTCGTCGGCCAACACTTTTAGATTGGCGTAATGGGTGGTAATGACCCCAAAAGCTTTTTTGTGGTAAAACTCTTCCAAAAATATTTCTGCCAAGGCTCCGCCCAATTCAGGATCACTTCCCGTTCCAAATTCATCGATCAGAAAAAGTGTCTGTGCATTGCAACGCTTTAAAAAGCCACGCATGTTTTTAAGACGGTAGCTATAGGTGCTCAGTTGGTTTTCGATGGATTGGTTGTCGCCAATATCCGTTAAGATGGTGTCAAAGAAATAAGTTTCGCTCTTTTCATCTACAGGAATCAGGAGGCCACTTTGCAGCATGACCTGAAGCAAGCCAATTGTTTTTAAGGTGATGCTTTTTCCCCCTGCATTGGGTCCCGAAATGACAATGATTTGCTGTGCTTCGTGAAGGGACAAGGTTTGTGGAATGACAGGTGTTTTCGTCCCTTTGTTTTTTTGCAGCAAGATGGGGTGGTATGCCTTTTTAAAATAGATTTTTTTGCTGTTTGAAAAGGCAGGCAACAAAGCGTTGGTCTCAAGTGCGTATTTGGCTTTGGCTCCTACACAGTCCAATTGGGTCAAATACGTTTGGTATGTGTCAAACAATGGAAAAAATGGACGAATCCATTCCGTCAATTCCTTGAGCAATCGGTTGATTTCTTTTTGTTCGTCTTGTTCGAGGTTTTGCAGTTCTCGGTGCAATTCCAAAGTTGCTTGGGGGGCAATAAAGGCAATGCTGCCGGTTTTGGAACTGCCCAAAAGGCTCCCTTTTACCTTGCGGCGATACATGGCCTGTACAGCCAGTACACGTTGGTTTTCAACGACCGATTCTCGAATTTCATCCAGAAATCCCGCCTTGTTGTATTTGCTCATTTCGCGGGAAAAGGAGTTGCTCACTTTTGAGCGAACTTTGTGCATTTCCTTGCGAATGTCTTTCAGGTATGCCGAGGCGTTGTCGGCCACTTCCCCATAGGGAGTGATGATTCTTTGGATCTCGTGAATGACCGTCGTGCTGTGTTCTATGGGTTCCGATTCCCGGTGCAAAGTCGGGTAGTAGTCCTTGAATTTTTTAAAAAACAACAAGAGGGTGTTGACCGTTTCCGAATTGCTAGAGATTTTTAAAAAAGAAGCCGTCTCCAAACAGCTGTTTTGAATTTTTAGCAAATGGATTTCTGCTGTCAGATCCTCAAAATCATGGTTGGGAATCCGGTTTTCACTGATAAAAGAAGTCGTGTACTCGTGCACTTGTTGCAGTTCTTTTAGCAAATCCGGTTTGTTGGAAATCGGTTGTATTTTTTGCACTTTTTGCCTCCCAAGATCAGAAATACAAAACGTTTCAACAGTTTCTAAGATGCTGTTGAATTCGAGGTCATCCCGTGTTTTTTTTGAAATAAATCCCATTGAAATTCGTAATTTTAGGGCACTGAAATAAAATAGGTTTCAGGAACCTAGCAAAAGTAAACAATTTATGACGGAATTAAGGAATGCCGAAGGTTGGAATCAACGTTTGCAAGTCGAATTCGAGAAACCCTATTTCAAAGACTTGTCTGATTTTGTCACAAGAGAATACACACGAGGGAGTTGTTGTCCAGCGCGCGACGCTGTTTTTGCCGCTTTTGAGGCTTGCCCCTTTGAGGAGGTGAAAGTCGTGCTCATCGGTCAGGATCCTTACCACGGAAAAGGGCAAGCCAATGGCTTGTGTTTTTCCGTGGCAGAGGGGGTCAAATTTCCGCCTTCGCTGGTCAATATTTTCAAGGAGTTGGAAGCCGATTTGCAAAAGCCAGTTCCCGATTCTGGGGATTTGATGCGTTGGGCAAAACAAGGAGTCTTGTTGTTGAATGCCACTTTGACCGTTCGTGCCCATGCTGCAGGTTCCCATCAGAAGAAAGGTTGGGAACAGTTTACAGATGCGGTCATTCAATGCCTTTCTAAAGAAAAAGAAGGCTTGGTGTTTTTGCTTTGGGGAGGTTTTGCACAAAAAAAAGGAGCTGTAATTGATGCCGAAAGGCACCATTTGCTCTGCAGTGGCCATCCATCGCCTTTGAGTGCCAATCGGGGGTATTGGTTTGGAAATCGACACTTTAGCAAGACCAATGCGCTTTTGGAGAAAAGCGGGCAAACAAAGATTGATTGGTGATTTCAGCCGCCAACACGCTTGACACGGTAGCCGTCTTTTTTTAGCAGTGCGATGATTTTATCACGGTAGTTTCCTTGAATCAGAATTTCGCCGTCTTTGACAGATCCTCCGACACCGCATTTTGTTTTGATTTTTTTGCCCAAGCTTTTAAGGTCTTCTGCTGTGCCGACAAATCCTTTGAGAACCGTCACTGTTTTTCCGCCACGTCCTTTGTTGGAGAACAAGGCTTCCAATTGCTGTTCTTGGGGAGCCAAGGTTTCCAAAGTGTCCTCCGATTCTAGTTCAAAGGCTTCGTTGGTAGAAAACACAAAGCCGCCCAAGTCGGATAAGTCTGAAAGTTTCTTTTTTGCCATTTTTTTATGATTGAGAATTGCGTTTTATTTTTTTCCAAATAAAGACCAGCATGGCTACAGATTCAAGCGTCAGTCCGACGGCCACGACAAGTGTTCCTTCCTCTTTTTCAAACAAAATAAGTCCAGCACCGACAAGTACCCATGCCATTCCAAGCAATGCGATTTTCAAGCTGTTTTTGTCCATTTTAATTGAGGAGTCCAAGTTCGTGCAGGCGTTCCATCAAAAACGCGCCTGCAGTGGTGTCTTTGTACAATTTTGGATGTTTTTTGTCGATGCACTGTGGGAGGCAATCCAGTTTCATGTCCATGATGGGGTGCATAAAAAAGGGAATGGAATAGCGGGAGTTTCCCCACAATTCTCTTGGTGGATTGGTGACTCGGTGTATTGTTGATTTCAATCGGTTGTTGCTGAGCCTCGAAAGCATGTCCCCGACATTGATCATCAGTTCGTCCGGTGCTGCAATGGCATCAATCCAGTCGCCATGAACGTTTTGAACTTGCAAGCCCTTGCCTTGTGCTCCCATCAACAAGGTAATCAGGTTGATGTCTCCATGGGCAGCTGCTCTTTCGGCACCCTTGGGTTTGTCTTGAATGGGCGGGTAGTGAATGGGTCTCAATATGCTGTTGCCATTTTGGATAAAGGGGTCAAAGTACAACTCGTCCAAGTTCAAGTACAAAGCGAGAGCTCGAAGCACGTGGCTGGCTGTTTTTTCGAGCAGTTGAAAGCTTGTTTTTCCTGCTTCATTGAATTGTGGCAATTCTTTGACCAAGACATTTTCAGGGTAGGTTTCTTTCAATTTGGAATTGTTTTCTACATACTGCCCAAAATGCCAAAATTCTTTGAGGTCTGCTTCTTTTTTGTCTTTGGCACTTTCCTTTCCAAACGAGGTGTAACCTCTTTGTCCTCCAAGTCCTTCTATCTCGTAGTTTTTTTTCAGTTCATCTGGCAGGTCAAAAAAGTTTTTGACTTCTGTATAGAGTTCCTCTGTCACTTCTTTTGTCAAGAAATGTCCTTTGAGGGCGACGAAGCCGATTTCCTCAAAAGCAGTCCCGATATTTTTGCTGAATTGTTCTTTTTTACGGGGGTCTCCTGATAGGAAATCTCGAAGATCGACACTGGGAATGTGGTTCATAAGCCTTATTTTTTATAGAGAGGAATTCGGTAACTGAGGGTGTAGTTAAAGCTGACACTTGAATTGGTCGCATAGACCTTGTTGAAACCGGGTACGTATAAGTTTTCAAAATTTTCAGGCGTGTCAATGCGCAGCAATTTGCTGATGTTGATTGCCAAGCCGAGGTAGAGGTTTTTAAAAGTTTCCACTTTCATGCCCAGTACCAGGGAGACCCAATGGGCGTTTTGATCTTCAAATTTCCGATTGGGTTGTTCGGTAGCGGGATCAAAATAGGCAGATGAGGTGCCGTCGATGGCAACTCCTTTTTGAAAAATGGTGTATTGGTTGAGGGTTTGAGAAAAACGACTGAAGCCATACCGAAATCCATAGTACAATTCGTTGTCCATTTCCAACCAATTTTTAAAGGCATTGCGGTTGATTCCGACGGTTAGGTAACTGCCTTTGGTGAAAAACTGGTAGCGATCTTCTTCGGATGTTTTCTCGACATGCCCCAATTCTGCAGCGATGTATACGTTGGGGCGCAGTCGGTAATCAGCTACGATTTCAAATCCTTTGTAGTCCACATCTCTGGCAGCGATGATGGGTTTGCTGAGGTCTACTCCAACCCGCAAGCCGTAATTTTTTTTGTAAACAAGGCTGTCGTTTTGTTCTAAAGGCTTGTTTTCTTGAGCTTGGGCAAAAAAAGCAAGTAAGAAAAGACAGCAGCTAATGGTATATTTTGACATGTGCGGCAGTTTCATTTTCAATAGTTGCATTGCTGATTTCGGCACTTTCTATCCAATTGTTGGATTGGGATTCGAGCGCCACATTTTTAAAAATGGCGATGTATCCACAGGATCTTGAGATAAAAACATCTTCCCGGACATAGGTGAATTGGAGTTCGTCTACAATATTTGTTGTCGAAAATTTGTAGGTGGTCTGATTGTTTGAGGTGTCCAATGGGAGGGCGATAGAATCTAAGACTGCCAGTGGGTAGATGGTGTCTTTGCCTTCTGCCCAAACGATGAGGGGAACTTCCTTGAGGGTTTCAGGGTCTTCTTTGTCGTAAAAGCGAATCAGCAATTTTGGGCTGGTGTTTTCCGCGCAAAAGTCATCGTTTTCACAGGCGCTTAGTGCGAAGCAAAAAAATCCCAATGCGAGAAAGTAGTTTTTCATAGTTGGTGACTGTAAGTGCGATTTAATTGTCAAAGATACTAAAGAAATAAGAAGTTTTGGAGACTATTTTTTGTGCTTTCCGAAGGGTTTTTTATGCGGTTATCAGATGATTTTTTTGATGACTCTCAGTTTGTGTGTGTGTCTTTTGCTGTCCACGTTGTAAATGCCGCTGTGGTCCAAGCGGTCGATGCGTACTTTTCCGTGTGCATGGATGATGTAATTGTCTTTCATGATGATGCCCACATGGGTGATGATACCTTCTTGGTTGTCAAAAAAGGCCAAGTCTCCAGGCTCACTTTCTTCAATAAAACTCAAGGTTTCTCCCTGGGTAGCCTGTTGAGAAGCATCCCTAAGGAGTGCGTATCCGTTGAGTTTGTAAACCATTTGTGTAAATCCTGAACAATCGATTCCGAAAGGGGTTTTTCCTCCCCACAAATAGGGGGTGTTTAAAAACAAAAAGGCAGTGTTGAGGAGCTGTGTTTTCGGATGCTGACCTTCCACATGCGCTCCCTCGTATTGGTAGTGCGAGGCTCCGATGGAAAGGGCAGCATCTTTGAAATTCGGCAAGGTGGCACCCAAGGTGATGAGCGACAAGACGCCAGCACTGTCGGTGATGTAGTCGACCAGATTTCCTGCGAGCACGGGTTGTTGTTTGTCCAAATCTGAGTAGTCTTCTTTGGTGATGGCCAGGTATTGTTTGTTGTCAATCCACCCTTCGTACTTGTCAAAAGCGAGGCGTATCTTGCTCCATTCTTTGCGAGTCTCAAGTACTTTGAAATGTTCTCCAAAGACGATTTGAGAAACGAGCTCTGCTTTGTTTGAGGGTTCACTTCTCAGAGGAACAATGCTCAAATTACAAATTCCGTAATCCATCAGTTCCTAGTGTTTTCAATAATTAATGCGCTTGCACCTCCACCGCCATTGCAGATTGCGGCAGCGCCTATTTTCGCGTTGTTTTGTTTTAAGACGGCGAGCAGTGTGACTAAGATTCTCGCTCCCGAACATCCTAAGGGATGCCCCATGGCCACAGCGCCTCCATTGACATTGGTTTTGTCAGGGTCGATTCCGAGCAATTCACAATTGGCAATGCCTACCACCGAAAAGGCTTCATTGATTTCGAAAAAATCGATTTCTGAAAGCGTCAAACTTGTTTTTTTGAGCGCTTTGGGGAGTGCTTTTGCAGGGCTGCTCGTAAACCAAGTGGGGTCTTGGGCCGCTTCTGCATAGGCGGTTATTTTTGCCAAAGGGGCAATTCCCAATGCTTTTGCTTTGTCTGAGGACATCAAAACCAAGGCCGCAGCACCGTCACTGATGGGGGAGGCATTGGCAGCGGTAACGCTTCCTTTTTTTGAAAAAGCAGGGGGCAAGCTCTCAATTTTTTCGAGGTTTGTGTCTTTGTGTGTTTCGTCTTGTGTGATCCAGATAGGATTTTCGGCGTCCTTTGAAATGTTGACAGGAATGCGTTCGTCGTCAAATTTACCTTGTTCATTGGCATTCTGAAATCGCTGGTGAGAGCGGATGGCAAATGCGTCTTGTGCCGCTCGGGTAATCTCGTATTTTTCGGCACACAAATCAGCGCAGGCGCCCATGAGTTTTTGGTCGTAGGGGTTTGTCAATCCGTCTTTTAACAAGCCGTCAATGGCAGTGATGTTGCCGAGCTTTTTAGCCTTTCTGCTCGCGAGGTAATGCGGGGCAGCGGACATGTTTTCCATGCCTCCTGCCACAAGAATCTCTGCCGCTCCGCACTGAATGGCTTGGGCAGCTTGCAAGACTGTTTTCATTCCAGATGCACATACTTTGTTTACGGTGGTACAGGGGACGTTTTCTGAGATTCCTGCAAACAAGGCTGCTTGTTTGGCGGGTGCTTGTCCCAAATTGGCTTGCAGCACATTTCCCATCAAAACTTCTTCTACCAGTTCAGGGTCGAGTTGAATTTTTTCCAGTGCCCCTCGGATGGCGATGCCCCCCAATTCAGTAGCGGGAATGTCTGAAAGACTTCCTAAAAAACGGCCAATGGGCGTTCTGGCTGCTGAAACAATGACAACTTCTTTGTTCATGAAGGGTTTTTGAGCTGGGTTTTTGTGTTGAATGCCTTGCCTTTTGACGGTGGCGATTCGAAAAAACACCGATCAGGTTCCTTGCGAAAGTACTTAAATATTTTGATATTTTTAGTGCTTTGATTTCAAGAGTTCCATCTGCCTTAGGATTTTTAAAATGGCGCCTTGATTTGTAAATTTGAATTAATTCCTCCAATCAAATCAAACTCCCTAAGAAATTGTTTATTTTTGGATACCAATTTTCGAGAAATGAAAAAAATTATTGAAAAACTCTACCAACACAATTCGTTGGCCTATAAAATTGTTCTTTTTGTTGCGACGACTTTTTTACTGGTTTACTTTTTTCCAAAAGGAGGAACTTTTAAGTACGAGTTTCAAAAAGGAAAGCCTTGGCAATACGAAGATTTGTTGGCCCCATTTGACTTTGCAATTCAAAAAAGTGCAGCGGTTATTGCGGCGGAAGAAAAGAGTTTGGAAAAAAATTCACTGCGTTATTTCTCCTACGACACACAAGTAGTTGCAAACGTCAAAGAGGACATGTCAGAACGCTTGAAAGCCGTGGCAACGGATTCGCTGTACTACCGCGCTTTGTTTGACCAAGCTTCTGCCATCGTCACGGAAATTTACAAAGTAGGTTTTGTAGGGGCGGGGAGTGCAACTAGAGTGGAGGACCCTCGCAAAGAGGTGGTCCTGCGCAAAGGGACTCAGATAGAGATGTTGCCATTTGAACGCTTTGTTTTTTCGAAGGACCTATTTCATTTGATTCAAAGTAAAATTCCCTTAGAAACAAGTGATTTGTTTCAGTCAGCATTGATCAATTTATTGACAGAGGTCATTCGGCCCAATGTTTCGTTTGATGCCAATTTTACAGAAAAAGCATTGCAAGATGCCATCCGCTCCATTTCGTACACGACCGGAAAAGTTTCCAAAAATCAGTCGATCATTTCTAGAGGGCTGATTGTAGAGGGTGAAAACTACGAAGTGTTGAACTCTCTGAGAGCGGAATACAGTTCTCAAACGAGAAGTCAGAACAGTATGTATTGGATTGTCTTTGGACACACCCTTTTGGTGGCGCTGGCTTTGTTGATGTTGATGTTGTTTTTAAGGAAGGAACGTCCGGAGATTTTTGAAGACAATTCCAAGGTTGCCTTTATCTTTTTCAACATTCTCTTACTGTTTTTTCTCGTGGCAATGACTGTCAAATACCAAGTAGACTATTTGTACGTGGTTCCGATGAGTGTTTTGCCCATCGTTTTGAAAGCTTTTTTCGACGCGCGGTTGGGCTTGTTTACCCATGTGCTTACGGTGTTGCTTTTGGGTTTTGTGGTGCCCAATAGTTTTGAGTTTGTCTTTTTGCAAATCATCGCTGGGATTGTTACGATTCTGACAGTTTCTGAATTGTACAAACGTGAAAATCTCTTTATTTCTGTGGGGCAGATTACGTTGATTTACATGTTGACGTATTTTGCTTTTTCTGTTTTGCAGGAAGGCAACGCCGCACAGTTGAAATGGAATTACTTTGGGCATTTTGCACTGAACGGTGTCTTGTCTTTCTTGTCGTTGTTTTTGATTTGGGTATACGAAAAGGTATTTGGATTGGTTTCGGACGTAACCTTGTTGGAGTTGTCCAATACGAATTCGAAGTTGCTGCGCGATTTGAATGAAAAGGCACCGGGTACTTTTCAGCATTCCATGCAGGTAGCCAATTTGGCCGAAGCGGCAGCCAATGAGATAGGCGCCAATTCGATGTTGGTTCGAACAGGCGCCTTGTACCACGATATTGGGAAAATGATGAACCCCGTTTATTTTACCGAAAACCAGTCTACCGGGGTAAATCCCCACAACGATTTGCCGCCCAAAGAAAGTGCACAAATCATAATTCACCACGTTCAAAAAGGAATTGAATTGGCAAAAGAATACGGCTTGCCAGATCGGATCATCGATTTTATCCGAACGCACCACGGGAGTAGTCTGGTCTATTATTTTTACCAAAAGGAAAAGGAGGGCAGTTTGGAGGTGATTGAAAAGGCGGATTTTCAATACCCAGGACCGATTCCTTTTTCTAAGGAAACAGCGATTTTGATGTTGAGTGATGCGGCAGAGGCGGCCTCTAAAAGTCTAAAAGACCCCACCGCTCAAACGATTGATCAATTGATTGACGGCATTGCATCCAAACAGATGGAGGCAGGACAGTACCGGAATGCAGACATTACCTTAAAGGAGATTGAACGCATCAAAAAGGTATTGAAAAAGAAATTGAAAAACATTTATCATTTGCGGGTTGAATACCCTGAGTAATGGTTTTTTAAGCAGTATTTTCGACTTTTTTTTGCTTTTTACCGCTGTGTGTATCCTGTAGTATTCTTGTATTCAGTCTTTTGACAAAGTCTTTTCGCAGGCCCTTTTTTTTGGTGGTTTTAAAACACCGGCAGGGGATTTTAAGCAAAGTGAAATTGTTGAAAAAAAGTAGTAAAAATGTTGTGAAATCGTAAATGCCTACTTACATTTGCACTCTCAAAATTTAAGTTCTTTTACAGATTAAAATACAGATTGAAAATCTAGGAGAGGTGCCGGAGTGGCCGAACGGGGCTCCCTGCTAAGGAGTTGTACCTTTACGGGTACCGGGGGTTCGAATCCCTTCCTCTCCGCAATTTTATCTATTCTTTTACTCGGGGTGTAGCGTAGCCCGGTCATCGCGCCTCGTTTGGGACGAGGAGGTCGCAGGTTCGAATCCTGCCACCCCGACAAAAGGTATTTTAATTTATAGGGCGCATAGCTCAGCTGGATAGAGCACCTCCCTTCTAAGGAGGCGGTCGAAGGTTCGAATCCTTCTGCGCTCACCCAAAGCTTCACAGAAACGTGGGGCTTTTTTTTTGACTAAAACCCTGTGGTTGTTGGGCTTTGCAACTGACAATACTTTTTTTTAAAATCACGCATCACTTTTGGAAAAATTAGTATTCAATTTAATTACACATTTGCCACACATTTGCCACACATTTACAACAAAACAGGTTCTGTTTTTTACAAAGCAAGTGGCAATTTATGAGAAGTATTTGCAGTAGATTCTGCTTCGCTTCAAAGTGGCTTCGCTTACGAAAACCAAATTTCAACTAAACGAGCGGCATATCCTCCTCGCTCAATTCAGCTATTTCTAAACCTCTTAAATAGGTTAAACTAACATTTATAGAAGAATGACCCATCGCTTTCTGTAGCTAAGTTATTGAGCCTGTTCGCATAAAGATTTCTATTACTCCTGTGGAAGTCCTAATGAAGTTACCACAGAAGCAGAAATAACAAAGCATTTTCATTTAATGTCCTATTACATATTCAAATAAGGATATTGAACACGTTCGTTTGAATTCAAAATAAAACATAACTCAATCTATGTCAGTATATTTCCTATATTTGAGAAATATAAATCAAAATCCAGTTGAAATGAAAAACTTTAAAACTATTCTGATATTGACATTAATTCTTGATATCATTCAATTTATACCTTTGGTGCTTGCAAAAATGGGAGGTGAAATGAAAAGCCAAATGATAAGCGACTTTGATATCGAAGGATTGGCTAATAGTGCACCAGCCTTAGAAGTTTTTGATATTATGTTTCATGTCATTGGATTTATTTATTTAGGAACTATACTCTCTGTTGTATACACTCTTAGATTAAAAACTCTTGAAGGATTAAAGTCAGCAACTTTTGTGTTATTTATTGTCCACTTATTTTGGACTTTACCAGATTTTGTAAATTTACTAAGCGGTAGTTCAGCCCACCCACCTATTATAATTATGATACTAACTTTAATTCCAGTTCTTGCATTGAGTTATGTGTCACAAAAGGGAGAGTTAAAATCTTAATAATTAAATCAATTAAAAATGAATTCTAAAAATACACTTACAGCAATAGGAGTTTTAAATATTCTTCAGGGTATAGGTTTCTTCATAGGAGCTGAAACATTAACAGAACAGTCTTTTCCAACTGAATTATTAGAAGGAGGAGGATTAGTTGTTGGAACGGCTATGCATTGGCCTTTATCAGTTGCTTGCATTGTCATTGGTATTATAATTCTATCAACAAGAAGTTTAGAAATGAAAGATGCAAAAAAGGTATTATTAAGCATTGGGATAGCTTATTTGTTTTTTCTAATTAACGGTCTTTTACAACACTTTACAACCCCTGTTAATGTTCCTATGCAAGCAATCGGATTAATTGCTTTAATTAGTATTCTTGCATTCTATACAGCTTTTAAGAAAACCAACTAAACCATAGGCATGTCTTCTTCTTTCAATCCAGTGAGTTCTAAACCTCCTAAATAGGTTTAACTAACATTTATAGAGGAATGTCCCATCGCCAGTTGAAGTGTTGGGGTGTAATTCTCTTCAGTTCTATAGGACGCTACAAATGAGTCATCAGAAATGGTGACTCATTTTTTTTGCACTGCATTTTTACTGCACAGGTGTTTTCAACTGTTTGTTTGATTTATGACGGTTGTCATTTTAGGATTTGTTTTTTTGTGGAATCTTAGTGCCGTCAAAACAAGAGAAAAATGATACAGCCAATTGATTCCATTGCAAGCATTATGAATGTCCAGATGGTTTCTCTGGCACCGCAGCACAGTTTAAGAGAAGCGGAGCGTCTTTTTAGAAGTTGCAAAGTGAAGTACCTACCGGTGCTTGAGGGCGATGAGCTTGTCGGCATGTTGAGTTTTGCAAAACTATTGGAATGCCTCTTGGTAGAAACCTGTAAAACAAAAGACAGGATGGAGGATGTTGCAGCCCATTCTCAAATAAAAGTTGAAGCGATAATGCAACGAAATCCAGTGAAAATACCTGTTCATCTGACCATCAGGGGCTTGGCAAAAATACTGGCAAATCACGAGTTTTACGCTTTGCCAGTGGTTGACAATCGGAAGTTGGTGGGGGTTGTCACGACCACCGATTTGTTGCATTATTTAGTAAAAAAATAGAATTATAAGGTGGTGCGCGAAAGGGGAATTTGGGGGAATTGAGTCTTTTGTTTGTTTGTGACCTGCATACTTCGCCACAAACAGCTGCACCACCTTTTTATAGAACGGTACGTAAACCAAAGCTTCTATCTGTGTGCTTCGTTTTGGATTGAGTTGCAGGAAGCTTTCCTGTTCCAATGAGACGTTTAGGCATGTCAAAAGACAATTTCATAGTTTTTTTGTCTTTTCTTTGAGGAGATATTTGTTATCAAGACCGGGCATTGGGGTGCGCAAAATCAAAGCTTTCAAAAAGAAGAACAAGTCTTCAGCTTTTTGGAATGTGCGATTTTAGAGGTTCGTTTTTAAAGAAATCAGAATTAGGAAATTCTATTTTTTAAATCCTGAATGGTAGCGATGGGATCTTGGCTCCCAAAAACATAACTGCCTGCAACCAAAACATCTGCACCTGCTTCCACCAGTTGCTCGGCGTTTTTATCGGTTACGCCCCCGTCAATTTCAATCAGGGTAGTTGCTCCTGAAAATTCGATGAGGTTTTTGAGTTGTTTTACTTTTTTATACGTGTTTTCAATAAAAGATTGTCCACCAAAACCGGGGTTTACACTCATCAGGCAGACCATGTCAATGTCTTTGATGACATCTTCTAAAACAGCGATTGGCGTATGCGGGTTCAAGGCAATTCCAGCCTTCATTCCAGCTGCTTTGATGGCTTGCAGGGTTCTGTGAACGTGTGTACAGGCTTCGTAGTGAACGGTCAAAATGTCCGCTCCAACATTTTTGAAAGTGGTGATGTATTGGTCTGGATTTACGATCATCAAATGCACGTCCATTGTTTTTTTTGCATGTTTTTTGATGGCGCTGATGACGGGCATTCCGAAAGAGATATTTGGAACAAATACGCCGTCCATCACATCGATGTGAAACCAGTCGGCTTCACTTTGATTGATCATTTCGACGTCTCTTTGAAGGTTGGCAAAATCTGCAGCTAATACGGAAGGAGCAATAAGTTTGTTCATTTTTATGTTTTTCATTTCAATCACAAAAGTACTTTAAAAAATCAAACGCCCTATGGTATACAGAGCGTTTTTGAGGTTTTTGGAAAAGGAAGCTTATCCAAGGTAGGTCATCAATATCTTTGATCTTGAAGTGTGTTTCAATCTTCGAATGGCTTTTTCTTTGATTTGTCTGACACGTTCGCGGGTCAGGTCAAAGGTTTCTCCAATTTCCTCTAGGGTCATGGGTTGGTGTTCTCCAAGACCGAAATAAAGTTTGACGACATCGGCTTCTCTGGGGGTCAAAGTTTCCAAAGCCCTTTCGATTTCGACTCTCAAAGATTCGTGCAGGAGGCTTTTGTCAGGATTTGGAGATTCTCCTGAATTCAAGACATCGTAGAGGTTCGAATCTTCTCCTTCGATTAGTGGTGCATCCATGGAGACATGGCGTCCTGAATTTTTCATGGATTCTTTGACGTCGTTGACAGTCATGTCCAATTTCTTAGCGATTTCTTCAGCGGATGGAGGACGTTCGTTTTCTTGTTCTAAGAAAGCATACATTTTGTTGATCTTGTTGATAGATCCAATTTTGTTTAGGGGCAATCTTACGATACGAGACTGTTCTGCCAAGGCTTGTAAGATGGATTGACGAATCCACCATACGGCGTACGAAATAAATTTAAAACCACGAGTTTCGTCAAAGCGTTTGGCCGCTTTGATCAAGCCCAAATTGCCTTCGTTGATCAGATCGGGTAGGGTCAATCCCTGGTTTTGGTATTGTTTTGCAACGGAAACGACAAAACGCAAATTTGCTTTTGTCAATTTTTCTAATGCGATTTGATCTCCTGCTTTGATGCGTTGAGCCAATTCGACTTCCATATCGGCGGTGATCAAATCCACTTTTCCGATTTCTTGTAAATACTTGTCTAAGGATGCGGTTTCTCTGTTGGTAACCTGCTTGGTGATTTTTAGCTGTCTCATCTTGTTTTGAAGGGAAAATGATTTTAGGAACTCTTTCCGTACTTATATACGTTTGAATTGATTGAAATGTTACAAGAATTACTAAAAATAATGGTTTTTAGAAGATTTATGTATTCAGACGGCAACGCAGTCCATAGAACTTTCCTTTATGTGTCCATTTCAGGTGTTCCATTTGTTTTCGGGTTGCAAGGCACCTGAATTCTAACGTTGGTTCCTTTGCCGATGTCTGAATGAATTGAAAAACTTCCTTTCATCATTTTTACACGAGCAGCAATTTGTTGGATGCCAATGCCTTCAGAAGCAAATTTTTGAGTAGTATCAAACCCGTCTCCGTTGTCTTGAATTTTGATAAGAAGTTGTTGTTGTCTGTCTTCAATAACTTCTACCATTGCGGATTTTGCATTGCTGTGTTTGAGGATGTTGTTGATCAGTTCTTCAAGGATGTTGTTGATTTTAATTTCAAAACTTTGCTCGTAGCGGCTAAGATTTTCGGTACGGCATTTGATTTTTATTCTTGAATTGGAATATTTGTGGCACAAGTCATGGATGGCATGATCCAGACCGAATTTTAATAAAACAGCTGAGATCAATTGGTGTGATAAGTCCCTTATTTTGGAGGATGCTTCAGAAATTAAAGCTTGTGTCTTTTTGAATTCTATGGGTTTTTCTCCTTTTATTTTGTTTTTGCTGGCTTCTAGATGAAGGCTTGCAGCAGAGAGGATGGCGCTGACATTGTCGTGAAGTATGGCTGCAATCTCTTTTCGTTCTGTCTCTTTGCCGTCAAGTGTGGCATTTAGAATTTTTATATGAATTTCCGATTCGATTTGCTTCATTTCACGTTCTTTTAAAAGTTGAAGCCTTCCAAATTCCAATTGGACATTTTCTCTTTTAAGATTTGTATAGATGGCATAGACCCAAAAGCTTGAGGCCACTCCGACTAATAATATCCCCAGGACAATGCTCCATGTTTGAAAACGCTTTTTTTTGGCAACTTCAAGAAGGTGTCTCTTTTCTGCACGTTGTTTGAAGGTATCCACATTGTGTTTGGCTTCTATTTCGTTTAGAATGGCGTCGAATTCGAGGTCCTTCAAGTTGTCCGTAATCCTGTTGGCTTCAATTAGGTACTTATAAGCAATGGGGTCTTCGAGTTGGTCGTACGTCCAAGCTATGTTCTTGAGAAGATCTCCTTTGTGGTTTTTTGTCAATTCCTTTTTGTAGGTATCTAAATATTGAAGTGCTTCCGTATAATATTGAATTGCCTTTGAGAAGTTTTTGAATTGCACTTGAATCCCCGCCAAGGTATTGAGGTTGGTGATCAAGTTTAGGGTGTCACCTTGTGAACTGCTAATTTTTATAGCTTTTAAGATGTGTTTTTCTGAAATTTTGTACTTTTTTTTTAAATACGAAGCAACAGACAAACCGCTGTGAATTCTACACGCTATCGTATCGTATTTTTTTGTGAGTTGGGCGATGTCAAGGGCTTTTTTGTAGAAATACTCCATACTATCGAGGCTCACCGTGTTTTTTAAAAAATCTGAGTCATAGAGATTGTGATGGATGTTGCCGATAAAAATCAGTTGTTTCAAAAGTTGTTTTGTATCCTTTTTGATTTCAGTGTGTTTGACAACGCTTCTCGCATAGGTGAGTGCTTTTTTATAATTTTTTGCATGGAAAAACACCTTGCTAATTTTCATCAGTGCCTCATTGATGATTTTTTTGTTCTTTTCTTTTTTTGCCATCTCCAAGACATCCAAGTACAGTCTTAAAGAAGTTTTTTGTTTGTTTTGATTCCAAAGCGCCTCCGCTTTGTGAATAGAGTCTTTTAATTTCTGAAGGGAAGTGTTGCCACTACATACAGCAAAAGCCACTGTGTTTTTACCAACAGTGGCTGCTGAAATTTTCTTTTCTTTGGCAATCAACAATTGAGATAAAAAGAGAAGGCCAATCAAACAACGTGTTATTTTACACATAGATTAGTTTAGTTGTCGAATACGTACTTTTTGTCTTTTTTCAATGGTGACGAAGTGGTGGGGTGTCAATTAATTAGGTTAACCAAAAGTGTGGAGGCCCATAGCGTTCGTCGTCATCTTCGTCGATTTCTTGTTTATTAGCGTTCTTTTTCTTTTTCAGAACATACACAAAAATGATATTTAAGGGGGTATCCTCTAATTTATGAAAATTTTTCACATAGGATGTAGTTCCGTCATTGTTTCCAACTCCGACCCATATTTCATGCCTTTGCAGTTTTTTGTTGAATTTAAAACGAGCTACAATGTCTTTTGGAACTTCGAATTCGATTAAATAAGAATGATCTACCAACTGGCTAAGCTTGTAGCCTTTCAAATATTCTGAAATTTCGAAACTACTTTTTCTCTGTGTGTTTTTGCTTTCACCAATAACAGAGATGTCAGAAATTTTTTCATCATCTTGAGTTATAATGTCAATTTTCAATTCGTTGTCTACGAGTTGAAGAGGGGTTTTCTGTAAGGTCTTATCAGCGTCTTCTGCTAACATTTGCAAGGTGTATACACCGTTTTTAAAAAAGATTTCGGAATTCTTTCCGTCGGCAAAGACCTGTTGTAAAAGATAATTCCCATCCTGATCGTTGATCAAGGTGAACAATTTGAAAGAATCTTCGGAAGCTGTTTCCTCCATTGTGTTGTCGGTGTTGCATCCCAGCAAGTAGAAGAAGAGGGATGTCATTGCAAAAATTTTGAATTGTTTTTTCATAGTATTTGAATTTAAATTAAACATGAGATTTCTTTCTATAAAAAAAACGACGCAAACACGATGTTTTAAATCTATCTGCGACGTCTTAACACTAAGGGGGAATTTGTAATCAAATTAGTTTGTGTTTTATGGCATACATCACCATTCCAACAGAGTTTTTTACATTTAGTTTTTTTAGCAATTGTTTTCGATATGTTTCAACAGTGCTAGGACTGATATTCAATATGTTTCCAATTTCTTTTGAGTTCAATTCACAACTTACGTGTTTCATAATTTCGAGTTCTCTTTCACTGAGTGGTCGGCCATAATACCCATCTGGTCGTGCCATCAATCTTTTCTTGATTCCTACAAAAGAGAGCATTTCTTGAAGCACATTTTTGCTAAAATATTCCTCACCTTTTGCAACTGATAGGATGGCTTTGACAATCTGCTCAGCTGCACAATTCTTGCCTAAAAAGCCCAAAGCCCCCAAATTCAATACTTTTCTTACCAATTTGATGTCTTCATAACTCGACAACATAATGGGCTTGGCCGAGATTTCATTTTTCTTCAAAGCTTTCAAAACTTCTATCCCATCAAGTTTTGGCATATTGATGTCTAAAATTAAAACATCTGCGCTGTTTTTTTCAAACCATTCCATTACTTGAAGTCCGTTTACAGAGGTCCCAACCACAGCTATTTTTGGTTCGCCATTTAATACAGCCTCAATTCCGTCAATCAATACTTGATGGTCATCAGCAATGTGTACATTGATTTTTTTTGTTTTCTTCATTTCCTTAAGATTAAAATTAGATCATTTAATAACGTTTGTCAATACACTGTAATGGGGAAATTTTTGACCCACCATATTTAGGTAGTCTGTCCGTGGAGGGGGGTATTTTAAAATTACGAAAATAAAAAATCCGAAGAATGACTCCTTCGGATTTTTTCGCATAAATAAACTAAGATGTTAGGGTTATCGCAGACGATCTACAGATTTTACAAGGTCCTCATCCCTTTTGATTGCTCTGTTTGCCATGGCAAGGAAAACAACAACAAGTAATGGAAGAAAAACCCCAATACCTTTCTCAGAAACAAACGTTTCTCCAGGTAGCTTTAGAGATTGACTCAGCAATACACCTAATAAATAGAAGTTGATCAAAATATTGATGCGTCCAAGTACAAACTGCCTCTTTCTGTTGTTGTAACCCAAAAGGGAAATCAAAGAGAGCAGTGCGGAGACGAAAAAAGTGATTCCGATAGATTTTATAAGCAAACGCGCGTCGTAAAAAGTGTCTGTGATTTGAAACAAACCATCGTTTTCTAGACAGCAGAAGTCGACAAAAAAAACACACACACTTGAAATGAATGCTGCAAGAATTAGATAAAAAGATTGAACGCGTTGTATCATGAGTATTGGTTGTTGCCGTGATTCGCAACACCACAAAAATAGCTATTTATTTTTTTAATAAAACCATTTCTGAACTAAAAATTGTTTGTGAGTTTTGACATATTTTGGATAAAAACTTTTTTTTGTAAACAATTAAAACATATATTTGTTTTTTAATTCCATTCTACTTTATTAAGAGTCTTTATCAAATTCTACTCTTATCCCACAAGATTCACAAATAACACATTCCATACAGTTCTTTCTGTTTTGAGAAAGAATATACAAAACTACACTTATGTTTGAAATTTCACAACTCAAAGAAAAAACACTTGTTGAGTTACAAGCCATTGCCAAATCAAATGGCCTTAAAAAAACAAGTCAATTGAAAAAAATGGATTTGGTATACCAAATTTTGGATGTCCAAGCTGCAGCATTGTCTGCCCTTGAGTCCAAAGGCTTGCCTTCTGACTCCAAAGCCACTGCTTCCAAACCGAGAAGAAAAAGAGTTTCAGACTCGGATGCCGCTGTACGAAAAGTAACGACAAGGAAGACGGAGGCTCCAAAAAAATCAGAAGTGCAAAACACCGACAAACAATCCTCTAAAGTTGCTCAGGTTTCCGAAAGAGAAAACACCAAAAAAGAGAGCGCAACTGTTCAGGAAAACAGCAACAAAGCCCAACGACCTATTACAGACTCAAAACCTGACAAGCCTCAGGCCAAGGAATCCCATAGTTCGGGACATCAAAAACAAACAGAGTCCAAGCCAAGAAATCAAAATGGCAACCATTCCAAAAACGGGCAACAAAAGAATCAAAGCAGAGAGAAAAACTTCAATAAGAGCAATGCCAAATACAGAGATCCGGACTTTGAGTTTGATGGAATCATAGAAAGTGAAGGCGTTTTAGAAATGATGCAAGACGGATATGGATTTTTGCGGTCTTCGGATTACAATTACTTGTCATCTCCAGACGACATCTATGTATCCCAATCTCAGATAAAACTCTTTGGTTTGAAAACGGGGGATACGGTTTTAGGAATTGTACGCCCTCCAAAAGAAGGTGAAAAATATTTCCCGTTGATCCGTGTTTCTAAAATAAATGGGTTGAATCCAAATGTGGTTCGTGACCGAGTGTCTTTTGAACATTTGACTCCTTTGTTTCCCCAGGAAAAGTTCAATTTGGTAGATCGTAAAAACACACTGTCTACTCGGATTATGGATTTGTTTGCACCGATAGGAAAGGGGCAGAGAGGGATGGTTGTAGCACAGCCAAAAACAGGAAAAACCATGTTGCTAAAAGACATTGCCAATTCCATTGCAGAAAACCACCCTGAAGTATATCAAATCGTTTTACTGATCGACGAACGTCCAGAAGAAGTTACAGACATGCAGCGGAGCGTTAAAGGAGAGGTCGTCGCTTCGACATTTGACGAGCCTGCGGAAAAACACGTACGCGTTGCAAATATTGTTTTGGAAAAAGCAAAACGATTGGTGGAATGTGGACACGATGTGGTGATTCTTTTGGATTCGATTACGCGATTGGCAAGAGCTTACAATACTGTTGCGCCGGCGTCTGGTAAAATTTTGTCGGGAGGTATTGATGCCAACGCATTGCACAAACCCAAAAGATTTTTTGGAGCTGCGCGGAATATTGAAAAGGGAGGCTCGCTATCCATCATCGCTACAGCTCTTACAGAAACAGGTTCTAAAATGGACGAAGTAATTTTTGAAGAATTCAAAGGTACTGGAAACATGGAATTGCAATTGGATCGAAATATTTCGAACCGAAGAATTTATCCCGCCATCGATTTGATCAAATCGAGCACCCGTAGAGATGATTTGTTGTTGGATGCAAAAAGCGTTCAGCGCATGTGGGTATTGCGAAAATACCTCGCAGACATGAATCCTATCGAGGCGATGGAATTCATCAACGATAAAGTGAAGTATTCAACAAACAACCAAGAGTTTTTGATCTCTATGAATGGTTAAAACATACTTAATGCAAAAAAAAGACTTCTGTTAAGAAGTCTTTTTTTTTGAATGCAATTCAAATCAGTTTGAAGTCAAGAAGCTGTTTGTCAAAAATCTTCTTTGTGCAAAAGGATGTGTTCGTGTTGATTTAATAATGTTTTGAGGGTGTTGAGTTCCGAATTTGTGTAAAAATGGTGTGTCCGTTTATCGGTTTGGGGATTGAGGAGTTTGTTTTTTTCTAAAATATATTTTGTTTGTTTTGCGACAGCCAATCCACTGTCAATAATTTCGATGGAATCTCCTGTAATTTTTTTTATTTTCGAAATTAAGAAAGGGTAGTGGGTACAGCCCAGCACCAAACAATCAATGCGCTTTTTTAACATGGGTTTCAAGTAGGTTTCCAAAAGCACTTCCATTTCTGAACTTTCTAACTTTCCCTTTTCGATCAAACCGACCAATCCTTCGCCAATTTGTTCTGTAACGCAGATGCCTTTCAAATACTTTTTTGAAGTCTCGTTAAACAATCGGCTGCTCAATGTTCCTTTTGTAGCTAAAATCCCGATGCTTTTGTTTTTGGTTTTAAGAGCAGCTGGCTTGATTGCAGGTTCAATGCCAATAAACGGAACCGCATAGCGTTCCCTTAAAATTTCAATGGCATTGGTCGTAGCAGTATTGCAGGCAACTACGATGATTTTACATCCTTTTGCGATTAAAAACTCCGTGTTTTTGATGCAGAGATTTAGAATTTCCTCTTTGGAATTTTGTCCGTAAGGCGCATTTTTGCTGTCTGCCAAATAATACGTGCTTTCATAAGGCAGGAGTTCGGTCAGCGTTTTCCATATGGTAATTCCTCCCACTCCAGAATCAAAAATACCGATGGCTTGTGTGTTCATAGTTTAAAAATGCAAGATGTATTTTTTTTCTAAAGTAGCGTTTTATTCCAATGAAGACCAAAGTTTTGGTCAAAAAAAAACCGTTGCACGAATAAATTTACAACGGTTTTTTTTAGAAGGAGTGGTTTTTATTGAATGCCCAAACTAGTTTTTACTGCGGGAAGCAAATCTTCACCTTCCAAAACGATCAATGCTTTTGCATCCAAGACATATACAATGCTTTTTTCTTTGGCGACAGCCTTGATGGCCTCTTGTGCTTTTTTGATGATTGGATCCAAGGCAGCCTTCTCTTTTTGTTGCAATTCTTGTTGTGCTACTTGTTGCAATTGCTGAATTTTTCCTTGATCTTCTTGAACTTCTTTGATGCGCTCTTCGTTTTGAGCAGCTGTTTTAGAAATTTCTTCAGCGGTGTATTTGTCTATTTTTGCTTTGAGGGCTTTTTGCGCTGTTGTAATTTCGTCTCCATATGTTTTTCCTAACTTTTCCAAATCTGCTTGTAGTTTTAGGGTTTCAGGCATGTTGGCAACCACTTCTTCAAAATTTATATGTGCTACCTTTTGGGCATTGGCCATCTGCACCATTCCCATTGTCAATACTGCAGCGATTGCGAAAGTTTTAAATTGTTTCATTTTATTTAGTTTATTTAAATTAGTCTGTTTTTATTGTTTCCTGCTTGTGTCTTAGCGTCTGATTACTTTTCTTTCTTTTTGTTTTTGTTTTCTCTTTTCTTTCAGTGCTTCGATTCTTTTTTGAAGTGCATCTTTTGTCGCTTTCTTTTTTGATTTGACTTCTTCAATTTCAATTTCTTTTTTTGACTTGTTGATGTATTTGATCACAAGTTTGCTGATGTCGTATTTTGGATTGGCGTGTAGCAAAATCAATTCACTAGAACGATCGATTACAAAATCGTATTTTTTCTGTTTGACAATTGTTTGGATCGCATTAAAAACTTGGTCCTGTATGGGTTGTACAAGTTGTTTTCGCATCAAGTACAAACTACCTTCCACACCAAAATAACGGGCCTCAATTTTCTTTAAATCAAACTCTTTGATTTTAATCTCTTGTTTTCTTTCGAGGATCAACTCTTCTGTAAGCAATATTTTTTCGTGGAGCAAATTGTTTTTGAGTTGCATGATTTGCTTTTCAGCGGTGTCTAAAGTATTTGTCCATTGTTCTGCTTTTGCACTCAATTTTTTTTCTGCTTCCTGGTAGGCAGGGACATTTTCAAGAATGTACTCCATGTCTATGTATGCAATTGTCTGGGGTTTTTGTCCAAAGACAAAAAAACCAATGAAAAGGAAACAAACGAATATATTTCTAGTCATGTTTACAGTGTTTGAAAAAATCGTGCCATAGTTGCTTTTCACAAATATAACAAATTAGAATTGTTGTCCAATGATAAAATGTGTTTGCCAACCGGATTTGATGCTTTCTCCAGGATGTGGATCGAATCCATGTCCAAAGTCAATTCCCAAAAGCCCGAAGGCAGGCATAAAAATACGAATGCCCAGTCCTGCCGATTTCTTTACTTCAAAGGGATTGTAATTGTCAAAATCAGTATAGGAATTTCCGGCTTCTACAAACCCAAGAGCATAAATTGAAGCAGACGGTTTTAAGGTAATTGGGTAACGCAATTCCAAACCAAACTTGTTGTAGATGGTTCCTCCATTGTTGTCAGAAAGTCTGGAATTTTCATATCCCCTGATCCCCACAACTTCTCTTCCGTCAAATTGAGTTTGCTGCAGTCCGTCACCACCAACGAAGTAACGTTCAAAAGGAATGTCTTTCAATTGCGAATTGTAGTTGCCCAAAAAGCCAAATTCTGTATTGGTCATCAGTACGAATTTTCCAACCAAAGAAGAGTACCATTTGGATTTGTAACTCAATTTGTAATATTCCAACCATCGGAATTTCTCTTGGTTTATTTTTGGAATGTTTGTTTGTGTGCCTGTTTTGACCCCATCTTCATAGGTGTCTATTTGGTAATCGGGATCTGTTTCCAAAGCTTCGAAATCCGTTCCGCTGATCAAAGAATGTGGCAAGGTAAATTTGGCGCCAAAACTAAAGTCGGAGCCTGTTGTTGGGAAAATCCGACTGGGTCCCGAAGAATTTCTCCCCAGCGTAATGCTATAAGAGAGGTTGTTTGATTTCCCCGTTCCGTTTTCAAAATTCAACAACCCGATGTTGTATTGGTTGATGTCGTATTGTCTAAAAGTGATTGTTTGGTTCAAGGTAAAATAATCGTCCGGCCATTTCAGTCTCTGTCCCAGTCCGATTGTGGCTCCTAAAATGTTCAATCGCCTGCTTTTGTCAACCGTAAAATTTTGATAGTCGTATTGGTACTGTTTGGAATTGTAGACCGAAAAAGACAAAGATTTCGGCTTTTTTCCTCCCAGCCAAGGTTCTGAAAAAGAGAAGCTATACGTACTGTAAAAACGGCTGGATTGCAGTCGCAAAGACAAGGATTGCCCGTCTCCCATCGGCAAGGGCTTGTACTCTTCCTTTTTTAAAATATTTCGAATCGAGAAATTGTTAAAAGTAAGCCCCAAAGTTCCGATAAAGGCACCCCCTCCATACCCGCCTTGCAGTTCGATTTGACTCGCCCCTTTTTTGACAACAGCGTATTCGATGTCTACGGTTTTGTCCACGTAGTTGGGTTTCAAGTCAGGCGTTACATTTTCAGGGTCAAAAAAGCCCAATTGTGAAATCTCACGAATGGATCGGATGATGTTTTCCTTGCTGTAAAGATCTCCCGGTTTGGTTCTTAATTCTCGGTATACAACATGGTCATTGGTCACTTCGTTTCCAATAACGGAGACCTTTTTGATGATAGCGGGTTCGTCTTCATGGATGCGAATTTCTACGGTAATGGAATCATTGTCTACCTTGGTTTCTACCGCGTTTACTTGAGAAAATAAATAACCGCTGTTTTGGTACAAGGAAGTAATGTCTTCCGAATCGGGAGTATTGTCTCCCTGTACACGTTCGTTTAAGACTTTGGCATTGTAGACATTTCCTTTTTCAATCTTTAAAAATCGTTGCAATTGAGCTGTTGAATAATTGCTGTTTCCTAAAAATTTGATTTCGCCAAAATAATAGCGCTTTCCTTCTTCTAGTCTAATGTCCAAGTCAATGGTCTTGCCGTCCTTGTTCCAAGTGATGCTGTCTGAAAGAATTCGGGCGTCTCGAAACCCCTTTTCACTATAGCTTTCTATGATATTTTCCAAATCTTCCTTGAATTCATCTTCGATAAATTTTGAAGATTTCCAAAAACGACCCCAAAATTTTCTTTTGGTGTTTTTTAAAAGTTTTCTGATTTTTTTGTCGGACACTTTTTTGTTTCCATGAATCCGAATTTCCTTGATTTTTATTTTTGACCCTTTGTCAATATGGATCAAGAGGTCTTCCGCATTGACTTCTGTGCTGTCTTTTTTTGTGTGCAGGCTGACTTTGGTTTTTAGGTAGCCTTTGTCCGTGTATTTTTTTTTGAAGTAGTTTTTTGTGGTGACCAATAAATTGTCGGTCAGCATTTCCCCTTTTTTGAGTTCTGCTTCCGTTTTCAATGTTTTTGCTTTTGAATTGCTCACCCCCGAAATGGATACATTTTTTAGCTGGGGAAGTTCGGAAACTTGGATTTCAAGATAGGCTGTGTTTCCATCAATTTTGTTAAGGTATACATCGACAGCACTAAATCGCTTGGTTTCGTAAAGTTTTTTGATGGCACTGGAAAGTTTGTCTCCGGGGATATTTATCTCTTGTCCTGTCTTGAGTCCAGAATACACCTTGACGGATTGTTCGCTGAATTGTTGAACACCAGAAACGCTGAGCTCTCCGAGTGTGTATTTTTCACCTTTTTCAAAAGTACTAATAGAAACAATGGAGTCGTTTTTTCTTTCTTGCCCAAAGCCATTAATACTAGAGAATGTCAAAGCGATCAATAAAGACGCAACGGTAATTTTAGTCATTTAAATCCTCAATTTGTTCGCTTGTTTTTCCAAAGCGACGTTCTCTGTTTTGGTATTCCAATACGGCTTTATAAAAATCCACTTTTCTAAAGTCCGGCCAAAGGACCTCTGTAAAATGGAATTCGGCATAGGCAATTTGCCAAAGTAAAAAATTACTGATGCGCTGCTCTCCACTTGTTCGGATAACCAAATCAACTTCCGGCAAAGAAACTGTATATAAATGATTATTAATAATGTTTTCATCTATTTCTTCGATGGAAAGTTCATTATTAACAACTTTTTTAGAAATATTTTTAACGGCGTTAACAATTTCTTCGCGCGACCCATAGCTCAAAGCGAGAGTAAGCACTACTCTTGAATTTTTTTTGGTAGCTTCAATGACTTCTTGAAGTGTTTTTTGTGCTTTGGCAGGAAGGTTTTTCAGGCCTCCAATCGCATTGACTTGAATGCTGTTTTTTTGAAAATTAGGAAGTTCCTTTTTTAAAGAAGAAATCAAAAGGTTCATCAAAGCATTTACTTCTGTCTTTGGTCGGTTCCAGTTCTCTGAGGAAAATGCGTACAATGTAATCGCTTCGGTGCCGATTTCTGCCGCGGCTTCTACAGATTCTCTGACGGAAGTCAACGCATTTCGATGTCCGAAAATACGGGCCATTCCTTGTTTTTTTGCCCAACGGCCATTGCCGTCCATGATGATTGCAATGTGCTTGGGAATCTTGTTTGTGTCAATGCGTTTCTTAAAATCCATTAGTAGCTTGTTTTTGAACAGCAAGGAGGTCTGCCAAAAGTATAGACAAGGGAAACTCCTGTAAAAAAATACCAATCGTTTGTTTCCGAATTGTGGTATTTTGTATCCGAATTGGAAAATCCGAGCTCATTGTTTTCAAGAATGTATTCACTGTCGTCTAGATCGTCCGTCATGGTGTATCGAACACGAGTTTCTATCGCATAGGCAAGCTTTCCAAATAGTTTTGCCTTGTAGCCAATGCCAAAAGGCAATGCAATACCTGTTTTTTCCTTATCGTTTGGTTTTGTTGAATATTTAAAAGCAGCCAGTTCAAAAACAAAATAAGGGGTTCCTTCGGGACCCTGTGTATCCAAATTGTATTCAAAAAAATTGTATTCAACTCCTGCGGTGAATTCCGTCAGTGTTTTGTCTAGGTCGGTGAACTTCTCTAGGATGTGCTGTTTGGACTGATGGGCGTTTTCGTGAAGCTCCATTTTTGTCAGAGTTGCCCGGTAGGCCAATCTAGGATTTTTGTTGAATTTGTAAATAAAACCAAAGGCAGGGGCATTTGGATTTACAAAGGTGGGAGACCCCAAATCACCGACATAATTGCTTCCTCCGATAAAAACACCAACTTCATGCAATTGTGCATTGCACAAATTGGCAGTCAATAAAAAGGCGATAAATAAATACGGTTTTCTCATAATGGCAATAGCGAGCAAATATAATTATTTCAAACGGCTTGTTGAGTGTATGCGCTGTTAATTTTTAACAAACTGATTATAAAGTGTTTTATTGTGTTTGCCACCTAAAAACTACTTTTTATTTGTTGGCTTAGTAAAGGGGTAGAAGGGTTGTCTCAATGTTCTGAATTTTCTGAGAAGCTCTATTGCTACATGTAATTTCTTTTGTCTTCTCCCCACAACAATTTGCTCCGCAACGTCTGTATAAAAGTTTGTTGGTTGAGTTGGATGATTTTGATGCAAAAGGAGGCTTTGGTCAGCGTGATTTCCGTTTCAAAAGCCACCGATGTAACTCGGGAATCCAAGGAGAGTAAAAATTCTTTTTCTCTTCCGATTACTTTCAAGCGAATTTTTGTTTTGTCTGGAATCACCAAAGGCCTAGCACTAAGATTGTGAGGAGCAATCGGTGTGATGACAAAATTGTGGGATTCTGGAATGATGATGGGGCCATGGCAACTCAAGGAATACCCTGTTGAGCCGGTAGGAGTGGCAACTACAAGTCCATCTGCCCAGTAGGTAGTCAAGTGTTCCTCGTTTAGGTATGCCTCTACACCAATCATAGAGGTAGAGTTTTTTCGAGCGATGGTCACCTCATTCAAAGCGTAATTCAATGCCATCGGTTGGGAGTTGTTTCCTTTGGTCTCAATGCTCAGCAATGCGCGTTCTTGAATGGTGTATTCTTTTGCCATCAAAGATTCGATGGCGTTTTCAATCTCTTTCTTTCGGACAGTAGCCAAAAAACCCAAACGCCCTGTATTGATTCCAAGGATGGGGATGTTGAGATCTCGAACTAGTGTCACCGCTGACAACAAGGTACCATCTCCTCCAAAAGTAAAGAGCAAATCAAAACTGCTGTCCAAATCTTGGTGGCCTGAAAAAGTGGCGTACTTCAGCTTCTCAACACCGAGGTCGGTAAGTATCTGAAGAAAATCAAAATCAATCACGATTTCAATATTGTACGCATTTAGTTTTTGAATCAGCGTTTCAAAATACGGACGGTCTATTTTTTTATAAGATTGGCCAAAAATGCCCACTTTTTTCATGCAAATGATTTTTATAGATACTCAATCAGCCTTTTGTGTGCAAAATAAAAAGACATTGAATGATTTTACAAAGTTAAATATTTTTGCAAATAATTGGATCGATTTTCTAAATCTTCAAGGTACGAGTCATTTCTGAGGGAAGACCTTACCGTATAGTCGAATCTTCGAAAGGATTGGATGATTTCATCTGCATTTTTTGTGTTTATTTTGACCGTGATTTCCGTAGTGTTTTCCTTTGTTTTTGAAACAAAAACGCCCAATAGCTTCCCCTTGTTGGTTTCTATAATTTGCGCGATTTCAGTCATGGAATACCCACTGCTTTCTTTTTCAAGACCTAAAAACACACCTTCTTGGCTTAAAAAATCAGTGGAAGAAAAGAGAGACAAGACTTCGCTCAAATCCAGGTAGCCCAAAAACTCTTTGCTTTTGTTTAAAACAGGCAATGTGTCAGTCTCGTTGGTAGCAAACAAATGCAGCAACTCCAAAAAGCTATCGGTATCATTTGCGTGAAAAGAGCTGAGCATGTACATAAGGTCGCTTATTTTTTTTGAATTTTGATCAAGCGCAACAAGGTCATTTTTAGAAACAACCCCCAATAATTTTTTTTCGACAAGAACAGCGATGTGGCTAAAGGGTTGTTTTTGAAACAATTCTTTGGCCACGCGTATCGAATCGTCAGGGTGAAAAGACTCGAGGTCAGTCTGAATATAATCAAGGATGTTCATAGTACGTGCGAATTACTGCAAAATAGTTAAAAATCTTCTAAAATGATGTATTTTTGCAATATTAAAAGAAGATCCTTTTAGTCCCTACATTACAACATTCATGCCATGACAAAATTAAGTGTTAACATCAATAAAATCGCCACACTTCGCAATTCAAGAGGAGGAAACACGCCCAATCTTTTAAAAGTAGCTGCTGATATAGAAGCGTTTGGAGCACAAGGGATTACGGTGCATCCAAGGCCCGACGAACGTCATATTCGTTACCAAGACGCTTATGATTTGAAAAAGACAGTGACTACCGAGTACAATATTGAAGGAAATCCAATCGAAAAATTCAAACAGATGGTTTTGAAGGTTCTTCCCACACAGGTCACTTTAGTGCCTGACGCAGTGGACAACTTAACCTCCAATGCGGGATGGGACACCATCGAACACCAAAACTACTTGAAAGAGATCATTGCCGAATTTCAAGCCCATGGCATCCGTACCTCTATATTTATCGATGCCGATAAAAAAAGAATTGAGGCGGCTGCCAAAACCGGTACGGATCGGATTGAATTGTATACTGAGCAATACGCCGTGCAATACGCATTGGGGAATTTTGAGGCCGTCAAGCCCTATGCTGCTGCTGCGCAGTTGGCACATGATTTGGGAATGGGCGTCAATGCAGGACATGATTTGAGCTTGGACAACATCGCTTTTTTTACCAAGCACCTTCCACATTTGGCAGAGGTTTCCATCGGACATGCCTTGATTTCAGAATCCTTATACCTAGGTCTTGAAAATGTGGTCAACATGTATTTGGATCGAATGCAACAAGACCAATAGGAGTTTTTTAAAACAGTTCTACAGAAACAATTCAAACAATGGGATGGAAATATTGCACTCAAAAATAGTAGGAGAAGGAACTCCTTTGCTAATCTTACACGGGTATTTTGGTATGGGAGACAATTGGAAGTCCATTGCCAATCAACTTTCCTCTGACTTTCAGGTGCATTTGATCGATCAGAGAAACCACGGAAGAAGTTTTCATTCGGAAGCGTTTGATTACGAACTGCTAGCGGAAGATTTGAAAAACTACATGGATCTACACAACATCGTTTCTGCTCATGTGTTGGGGCATTCGATGGGCGGAAAAACAGCCATGTTGTTTGCGGTTACTTATCCGGAACGCGTGCAGCGTTTGTTGGTGGCAGACATTGCTCCCAAAGCTTACAAACCACACCACGAGCAGGTTTTGGCAGCTTTGAATGCAGTCGATTTCAGTGTGCTTCAGCTTCGCACAGAAGTAGATGCTATTTTGAAAAACTACCTTGAGGAAGAAGGAGTACGTCAGTTTTTATTGAAAAACATATACCGAAAAACAAAAACCGAATTGGCCTTTCGTTTCAATTTGGAGAGTCTTACAGACAACAATTCAGAGATTGGAGCGCCACTTTCTCCTTTTACAGAATTTGAAGGCCCCGTGCTTTTCCTCAAAGGAGGAAACTCTCCTTACATAACAGCAGACGATACCGCGCTCATCAAAGCCCATTTTCCGAATTGGCAACTGCTTACTATCAAAAACGCAGGACATTGGCTGCACGCAGAAAATCCAACAGACTTTTTAAAAGAAGTTCAGAAATTTTTGAGCTAAAACTCCAACGGCTCACTATTGGGGTTGTTTTAGGAGTTTGGGGTAAGCCCCTTTCGGTTTTTTCAACAGCCCTGCTTTTTAGCTTTTTGTTGTAGGTTCTTCGTTTGCTGTTGATTTCTTTGATCAAAGCAGAGGAACAAAACTCTTGAGAGAGAACCCGTTAAATGATTGTTCAATTCACAAAAAAGTATTATTTTTGCACCCAATTTTAAGGATTTAAACACCAAAAAATCAAGATGAACATTACCAAAGAGAGCATAGACGCATTAAACGCTGTTGTCAAAGTAGCCATTACAGCCGATGATTACCAATCAAAAGTAGAGGAAATCCTACAAGATTACCGTAAAAAAGCAGACATCCCAGGATTTAGAAAAGGGCATGTACCGATGGGAATGGTCAAGAAACAATACGGAAAATCCATCATGATTGACGAAATCAACAAAATGTTGCAAGAGTCACTAAACAAATACCTTACAGAAGAAAAACTAGACATTTTAGGAAATCCATTGCCTAGAATAGACGAAAATTTTTCTTGGGATGCCAAAGACTTTACCTTTGAATTTGAGTTGGGCTTGGCTCCTCAATTTGAAGTAGATTTGAGTGCTAAGAAAAAAATCACTCAATACAATATTGTAGCTGAAGACAACTTGATCGACAAAGAGGTTGAAAACTTGAGAAGTCGCTACGGAAAAGTCCAAGCCAAAGACGAGGTTGCTGCGGGAATGAATGTAACGGGAACATTTTTCAATGAAGAAAAAGCGATTGAAAAAAAGTCTACCGTGAATTTGGAAGACTTGAAAGGAAAGGCCAACCTCAAGAAATTTATTGGCGCCAAAGTAGGGGATGAGATTCAATTAAAGACCAAAGGACTTTTTGCTGATAGCCACAAATTGATGGGAGCCCTTGGTTTGTCTAATGAAGAAATTCAAGGATTGCAAATTGACTTGAAGTTTACCGTTGAAGAAATAACAGAAATTGAGTTGGCAGACTTGAACCAAGAATTGTTTGACAAGTTGTTTGGAGAAGGAAACATTGCTACAGTGGAAGAATTGAGAGCAAAAATCAAAGAAGATGCGGAAAGCCAATTCAAGACACAATCGGAACAACAACTCTTGAATGGTGTCACCGAATATTTGGTAGCAAATACAAAGTTTGATTTGCCTGCTGAATTTTTAAAGAAATGGTTGGCGACTGCTGGCGAAACACCAATTTCCGAAGAAAAAGCTGCTGAAGAGTTTGAAAAATCAGAAAAAGGCTTGCGTTACCAATTGATTGAAAGTAAAATCATGACTTCCAATGGAATTACCTTGGATTACGAAGAGCTTAAATCCTATGCGATTGGTTTTATCAAAAGTCAGATGGCACAATACGGCAACTTGAATCCAGAAGAAAAAGAATTGGAAGAAATTGCTGGCAGGGTATTGAGCAATCAAGAAGAAGCAAAACGTTTGCAAGAACAATTGACAAGCAAGAAGCTGTTGGATTTCTACAAGGAAAATATCACTTTCAAACAAAAAGAATTGAGCTACGAAGCTTTTGTAAAAGAAGTTTACAAATAGACCGCATTCATTTAAAAAAAAATCCTCACAAATACGTGAGGATTTTTTTTTGCTTTTAAATCACTGAAGGGAGTTATTTTCTTTTTTGCCCCCTTGTTTTTGGTTTTTTGTACTTTTTAGCGAGCTCTCTTCTGTACGACCCACCTTGGTTTGTCTTTTTGTTTTTTTCTTTCTTTTCGTGATATGCGGGTCCTGGAGCGTGTTCTTTGGAGCGTTTTTTCTGATAGGGTTTGATGATTTCTTTGGGCAATTCCTCTTCTGTCATTTTAGAGGAAATAAGGACTTCTGTAGGAAATTCAAGTACGGGAACATCTCGGTCCATCAATGTGGTGATGGCAGTCATGACCTCCGCGTCTTGAGGAGTGATGAATGTAAGGGCATTTCCTTCTTCGGCAGCCCTGCCCGTTCTTCCAATTCTATGAATGTAATTTTCAGCATCTTTTGGCATGTCAAAATTGATCACATGGCTGATGCCCTCGATGTCGATTCCCCGCGCCAATACATCCGTAGCGATCAGTATTCTGTACTCTCCATCTTGAAATCCTTTGATGGCTTGCAATCGAAAATTTTGAGACTTGTTGGAATGAATCACGGCGATGCTTTCGTCCTTTTCAGAGAGTTGGATTTGCTCAAACAGGGCATCTGCAACCCTTTTGTTTTTTACAAACACAACTACTTTTTGATAGTCTTTTTCTCTTTGAAACAAATGCAACAACAAGTTGACTTTTGTGTAAAAATTTGGCACTTCATAACTTTGTTGTAGAATGCTTTCCAAAGGAGTACCAGAGCGTTTGACTTCTATGAATTTTGGTGATTTGAAAAAGGTTTTGATGATGTTTTCTACCTCATCGGTCATCGTCGCTGAAAACAACACACTTTGTTTTCGCTCGGGTAACAGGTCTAAAACTGTCATCAATTGGTCTCGAAAACCAAGGTTCAAAACCTCGTCCACCTCGTCCAATACCAATTTTTGAATTTTTTTAAGGTTCAATACTTTGCTCACACCCAAGTCAATCAATCGTCCAGGAGTGGCTACTAAAATGTCCAAACCTTCAAAGATAAGCTGCTTGTGTGTGTTGATGTTTGTGCCTCCATACACACCTCCGATACGCGTATTGCTAAAAGTCGTAAGTTCTTGCAGTGCTTGCACAACTTGTACGACCAATTCTCGGGTGGGAACGACAATTAGTATACGAGGGTGTTTTTGTTCTGAATAAGGCAATTGCTTTAGAAGTGGCAAGAGGTAAGCAAACGTTTTTCCGGTCCCTGTTTGTGCAATCCCAACCATGTCCTGGCCTGAAAGAATGACAGGAAATGCAGCGGCTTGTATGGGGGTTGCAAAGTCGTAACCAAGCGCGTCCAAAGCATGGGTCAGGGGGGTGTTTAAGTTGAGTTCAGAAAACCGCTTCATCATACGAATTTATTAAGCGACAAAGGTACGTGTAAGAATTGAAAATCAGGTTGCATTGGGGAAGTATATTTCTCAATCAATGCAAGTGGAAATTGCTGTTTTCTTAAACACACCCGCATTCAACTTAGTTTTTCTTTTTGAGAATCTCGTCTTGCAGTTTTCGATTCAACTCTTGCTGCCGTTTCAAAGCATTCTTTTGGTAGCTGCTAAATTCAAGTTGAGTTTCTGACAAGCTTTTGTTGGCAGCCTGTGTCAAGCGATTGCTATTGCGGTATTTGTAGATAAAAAATAAAGTTGCTGAAAACAAAACAAGGAGCGAAGCGATCAACGTCAAATTGTAGAGGCTTTTTTGCATACGCATGCCTATGATTGTGATGCTGTTCTTTTCAGCTTCGCTGGCGTCCAACTCTTTTTGAAGTTGTTCTGCACGTTCCTGCAGCAAAGTGGTTGATGTCTGAAGTTGCTTGACTTCTTTTTTTAAAAGATACGTTTGGTCTTTGTAGTTGAAAACAGAGTCCTGCACATTTTTTTGAATCCTTAGGTACGTGTCTTTTAAAACAATCTTATAGTTGTTGTAGCTGGTAGATGTTTTTAGGAGATAGTCAAACTGACTGTTCAAATCTCCTTGGTTTTCAAAAGGATTTTCTAGTTTTATTTTTCTGTCCTGTGCTTGGCTGTTCATAGAAAAGGAAATAAGTGCCAGCAAAAAGAGCTTGTAAAATACTTTTTGTCTCATTGGGTATTGATTGAAATCATTTTTAAAATCAGGGTAAATGTATACAAATCTTAGGAAACGAGAGGAATACCCCAAGTGAAATTTCGTTTTTTCATCTTTGTTACTTTCCTGTGAGGTTTGCAAAACTTAGGGATTATCTTGTTATATTTACAGTCTCAAATATATAAAACAACAACAGATGGACTACGGAAAAGAATTTGAAAAATACGCAACAAAACACCACGGCATTAGCAGCATGCACTACGATAAAATCAGAAGCTCTGTAACCCCGTATATCATGGAAGAACGTCAGATGAACATCACCCAAATGGATGTTTTCTCTCGTTTGATGATGGACCGCATCATCTTTTTAGGGACGGGAATCAACGACCAAGTAGCCAACATCATCCAAGCACAATTGTTGTTTTTAGAAAGTGTGGATGCCAACAAAGACATTTCGATCTACATCAACTCACCAGGAGGAGGCGTTTATGCAGGATTGGGAATCTACGACACCATGCAATTTATCAAACCAGATGTAGCCACGATCTGTACAGGAATGGCCGCTTCTATGGGCGCTGTGTTGATGTGTGCTGGAGAAAAAGGAAAGCGCTCTGCATTGCCACACTCGCGCATCATGATCCACCAACCTTTGGGAGGTGCACAAGGGCAAGCCAGCGATATCGAGATCACCGCTCGAGAAATCATGAAGTTGAAAGACGAGTTGTACCAAATCATCTCCAAACACTCTGGACAAACCATCGAAAAAGTGCACGACGATTCCGACCGCGATTACTGGATGAAAGCAGCCGAGGCCAAAGCCTATGGAATGGTCGACGAGATTTTGAGCAGAAGCAAGTAAGCTGTCACAACCAAATAAAAGTTAAATTTGAAGAATTTCACATGGAGAATCCTACTCTCCGTCAAATCTTCAAACTACCAAACAAACGAAGAATGTCGAAAGAAGAAAATTTAGAGTGTTCCTTTTGTGGACGCAAAAAAGTAGAAACCGATTTGTTGATCGCAGGGATGGATGCCCACATTTGCGACAAGTGTATTGAGCAGGCCCACGGCATCGTTTTGGATGAAATCCAAGACGTAGCAACCACTGCTACATCGACGGACTTGGAATTGAAAAAACCCCAAGACATCAAAACCTTTTTAGAGACCTATATCATCGGGCAGGACCAAACTAAGAAGACCATGGCCGTTGCTGTTTACAATCATTACAAGCGTTTGTTACAGAAAAAAAGCGATGATTCCCCTGTAGAAATTGAAAAGAGCAACATGATTTTGGTAGGCGAAACAGGGACCGGAAAAACCTTGATAGCCAAAACCATCGCACGCATGCTCAGTGTTCCTTTTTCCATTGTAGATGCGACCGTACTCACCCAAGCAGGTTATGTTGGAGAAGATGTGGAAAGCATTTTGAGCCGCCTCTTACAAGCTGCGGATTACGATGTTGAAAAAGCCCAACGCGGAATCGTCTTTATCGACGAGATCGATAAAATTGCCCGCAAAGGTGACAATCCCTCCATCACAAGAGATGTCTCTGGAGAAGGAGTGCAACAAGCCTTGTTGAAACTCTTGGAAGGAACTGTGGTCAACGTAGCTCCCAAGGGAGGGCGCAAACACCCAGAACAAAAATTTGTAGAAGTTGACACCAAAAACATTCTCTTTATCGCAGGCGGTGCCTTTTCAGGAATTGAAAGAAATATCAGCGCCCGTTTGAACCGACAAGCTGTCGGGTATTCTGCGGCCCTCTCCGATGACAAAATCGACGAAGAAAACCTCTTGCAATACGTCATCCCCAGCGATCTCAAGACTTTTGGACTGATTCCGGAAATCATCGGACGTTTGCCCGTATTGAGTTATATGAACCCATTGGATGCCAAAACACTTCGAGCGATTTTGACCGAGCCTAAAAACGCGCTGATCAAACAATACACTGCACTTTTTGCAATGGACGGCGTGACTTTTAGCATTGATGACAAAGCCTTGGATTATATCGTAGAGAAAGCTTTGGAGTACAAACTGGGGGCACGTGGCTTGCGTTCTTTGTGTGAAGCCATTTTGACCGATGCCATGTTTGAGCTTCCAAGTTCGGATCAAAAAGAGTTCCATGTGAACCGAAAATACGCAGCAGGAAAATTGTCAAACTCAACATTGAAAAAACTCAAAGCAGCCTCCTAAAAACAGGTTGCTCTCAGCCATACTACTAGGCAATTGCCTAACAATTCGTACAAATGATTTTAAGAACGACCATTGACCGTGTTTTTGAAACTGCTCGCGTAGAGGAGGTCATTGGAGAATTTGTGTCTTTGAAAAAAGCGGGGAGTAATTTCAAAGGATTGAGCCCATTTACAGACGAAAAGTCGCCCTCTTTTATGGTCTCTCCAGTGAAACAAATTTGGAAAGATTTCAGTACTGGAAAAGGCGGAAACTGTGTGACCTTTCTGATGGAGCACGAACATTTTTCCTATCCGGAAGCCATCCGTTATTTGGCAAAAAAATACAACATCGAAGTTGAGGAACAAGCGCAGAGCAACGCCCAAAAAGAAGCTGCTGACGAACGGGAAAGCATGTATTTGGTCTCCAACTTTGCCAAAGATTACTACCACGATGTCCTCTTAAACCACCCCAAAGGCAAAGCCGTCGGATTTTCCTATTTCAAAGAGAGAGGATTCACGGATGCCACCATAGCGAAATTTGAATTGGGCTACAATTTGGACGAATGGTCCGCTTTTACAGATACAGCCATCCGCAAAGGCTACGACTTGGAGTACATGGCCAAAACAGGGCTCACCATCGTAAAGGACAACAACAAACAATTTGACCGCTTCAAAGGACGTGTCTTGTTTCCCATACACAGCATGAGTGGGCGCGTATTGGGTTTTGGAGGACGGATATTAAAAGCAGACAAAAGGGCCGCCAAATACCTGAACTCCCCTGAAAGTGATATTTACCACAAGAGCAAGGTTCTTTACGGAATCTACCAAGCTAAAAAAACCATCGCCAAAGAAGACCGTTGTTTTTTGGTGGAAGGCTATACCGACGTGATTTCCATGCACCAAGCTGGGGTTGAAAATGTGGTCGCCTCTTCAGGAACTGCACTGACACCCGATCAAATTCGTTTGATACGAAGATTGACTCCTAACATCACTGTTCTCTTTGATGGAGATGCTGCAGGAATCAGAGCTTCTATTCGAGGAATCGATCTGATTTTGGAACAAGGGATGAACGTGAAAGTACTGACATTTCCCGAAGGAGAAGACCCAGACAGTTTTGCCAAAAGCGTAGGAACCGAAGAACTGAAAAGTTATTTGGACCAAAATGCCAAAGATTTCATCAATTTCAAGGTCTCCTTGTTGATGGAAGAAGCACAAAACGACCCCGTCAAAAAAGCGGGTTTGATTCGCGACATCGTAACGAGTATTTCCAAAATTCCCGACAACATCCAACGGGAGGTTTATGTACAAGAATGTTCTCGCATTTTGGAGATTTCTGAAGCAGTATTGTTCAACGAACTGGCGCAAATCAGCAAAAGAGCTCAAAGAGAAGCCACCCAAAAAGTGCTGCAACAACAAAGACAGCAGTCAAGACAGACCCAAATACCTTCTTCTTCTTCTTCTTCTTCTTCTTCGAACTCAGATGAGGAAGCCTATTTCCAATGGAAAGTCGCACAAGAACAGGGAAGTCAAAGTGACGCGAAACCTCAAGATTCTGCGTCCTTTGAAAGTCCTCTGGAACTTTTTGAACGTGAGATCATTAAAATCTTATTGCTCTACGGAAACAAACAAGTCAGTTTTGTCGATTGGATGGAGGAAGTCAATGAACAAGGACTTGTCAAAATGGTCAAAGAAGAATACACCAGTTTTGTTTCCCAAGAAATATACGTGCAGTTGCAGATGGATGAAGTTGAATTTAGCCACCCGGTTTTTCAAAATATTTATTCAGAAATCATCCTTAAAATGAACCAAGAAGCCACCGTTTCTATTGAGGAATTGACCAGCCACTCGGATGTTGAAATCTCGAACATCGTCACCGATATTTTAATGGACGACGAAAAACACCTGTTGAGCAATTGGGAGGCGCAAGAAATTTATGTGACCGCAAAAGACGAAGTTTTGCCCAAATTGGTGCGGGATGCCATTCTCAATTTAAGGAGGGTCATGATTGAAAGAAAAATCGAAGACTTGATTCAAGAAGTTGCCGACGATAAAAACAGAGAAGCGACTTTAGAAATGGTCGTCAACTACACCGACCTCAGAAAAAAAATGTTTGAGAAGCTACACCGCATCGTATGACATTTTTAGTTGGGTTTCTCAAGCTCTCTTTTCCAATTCCACCACTTCCAAATTCTTGATTTCCCCGGCCTCCAACTCAAAGCGGAGGAGGGTACGCACTTGGTGAAAACCATGTTTTCCAGCCGCTCCGGGATTCATGTGCAGCAAGTTTAATTTTTGGTCGTACTGTACTTTTAGAATGTGTGAATGCCCGCTGATAAACAGTTGTGGACTTTGCTCTTGTATTTCTTTTCGAATCCTTTGGTTGTATTTGTTTGGATAGCCACCGATGTGCGTCATCCATACGGAGACCCCTTCCAAGGTGAATTTCAAGTCCAACGGGAATTCCATGCGCACTTCTGAATCGTCTATGTTTCCATAGACGGCACGAAGCGGTTTCAATGCTTTTAGCTGTGCTGCGACGTGGAACTGTCCAATGTCACCTGCGTGCCATACTTCGTCTGCTTGCCGAACGTATTTGAGGATTTGATCATCCACATAGCTGTGTGTATCTGAGAGTAGCAGGATCTTTTTCATGGCTTTCTCAGGAGATTAGTTGCTCCATACTTGGAGCGTGTCGAGTTCCAATCTCATTTGCAACCATTTCTTGAGTTGTTGTTCTTGGAGGAGCCGATTCGGGATGCTGTCCTGCCATTGCAAATGAAATACGGGAATGGTATCGATGCGGGTAAAATTGGTTTTGATGACGTTGGAAAAACTGATTTCTTTCAATCCGTCGTAGTTGATTTTGGCTTCTTGACTCAATTTGACAAAAGGAATTTGCTGCCGTTCCAATTTGTCCAAATTCTCCGTGAGTTCTCTTATTTTGTTGTCTTTTTCCAAGAGACGTTCCTCTTTGCTGGCAATCAATTCTTGGTTTTTTACATAAGAGCTTTTGATGGTGTTGATCTCCTCCAATAGCTTAGAAGTCTCATCGTCTTGTTGAATTTCGAGAAGGGTGTTTTCCAATCCGTACTGGGGAAGTTTTTCTGTCCAGATGGCCAATTCGTTGCTCTTGATGTTTTTTCCCAAAACCACCAATTTGATTTTTCTCCTTTCAAAATTGTATTCTGTGTTGATGATCCCAGCGCCTGTTTTTTCTTTGATGATTTCCGTAAATTCTTGTGCTCTTTGGTAAAATTGATTTTTTCGAAACAAGCCATAAAACAGGTAAATGCTAAAGCTCAAGATCAGCAAAGCGATCAGCGAAGCGAATTGGGCCACGCGTTTTCGTTTCAAGGAGTCGATGTATCGAACCATTGGGAATTTTAAAAACTTGACAATCACAAAAGTTGCCAAAGCAATAAAAATAGCATTGATGGTAAATAAAAACATGGCACCCGCAAAGAATTTCCAATTCCAAGTTGCCAAGCCAAATCCTGCCGTACACAGCGGTGGCATCAAAGCAGTAGCGATGGCGATTCCCGCAATGGTATTGGTCAATTCTCGGTGCCTGCTCAATGCGACGATCAATGCCAAGCCTCCAGCGATGGCAATCAATACATCGCGCACATCGGGTTGGGTTCTCGCTAAAATTTCTGGGGTTGCTTCTTGAAACAAAGGAATGCTAAAGAACAAAAAGGAAGAGATGAGACTCAGCCCGACCATGACACCCAAATTGACCATGGACCTTTTCAAAGTGTCGATGTCGTTGATTCCTATGGACAAACCGACTCCCAAAATAGGGCCCATCAGCGGAGAGATCAACATGGCTCCAATTACCACAGCTGGGGAACTTGTATTCAAGCCGATGGAAGCAATCAAGATGGAAAAAATCAAAATCCAAGCGGTGTGACTTTTTACAGGAATGCCATCTTTGATTTTTTGGATGGTCTCTTTGTGGTCAGTTCCTTCTCGGATGTCCAAAAGTTCGCTCAAAAAAGCTTTGATGCCTTTTAAGACTCCTGTGATGTCTTCTTTGAGACCTTGCTTTGTGACATCCAGGTTTTCTGGGTTGTTTTCTGTATTCATATGTGTCTATAAATGATGGAACAAGCGCAAGTCTTATTTTTTTGTGTGCTGTTGCTATTTACAAAGCCTGTACTTCCGTGTTTTGGTGGATTGTGTATTCTTTCTGTGTGTTGATTTCTCTGCAAAGAAACCGTGTTCTGCGTTTTTTTAAGATCACAAATTTTCTGTTTTTCAACAGGAATTCATTCCCCACAATCATTTCAAAGATATACTTTTTATCCGAATCTCTTCGCTTGTCTTTCAATGCCAAAGAGAGTTTGGAATCGCTGTCTGAACTCGCTTTTGGACGGATCAGGTAGTTGGCCAGCAGCGGCAAGATTTCTGGAGGGTAAATACCAGGATGTACAAAAGGCAACATCAAATGTTGAAAGGTTTTTTTCCATTCCTTGCCATGTGCTTGTACCCTGCCAAAATTTTGATGGGTCACATAGTGGGCAATTTCATGGACCAAAGTGAGTAAGAATTGGTGGGGATTTAGGTTTTCGTTTATGGTAATTTGAAAACGTCCGTTTGGCAATTTTCTAAAATCTCCATGTTTGGTCGCACGTTTTTTTACAATTTTCAAGTCAAAGGAATATTGCTCGCGCATTTCACGGATGCGCGGGACAGCTTTTTCGGGAAGGTAATCGTTTAAATTTTTCAAATTGGAAAACTTCAGAGCGTTTCTAAAAAAGAGCGTGAGTTTGTTTTTTCGATTTAGGGAGTCGTGCTTGACACTTGCAGTACTTTTCCATTGTAGTACCGATTTCCAGTTGTGGCAAAATCAAAAAGATAGGCAGCCATTTCTGAGGGTTGCAAAGGGGCTTTGAAATCTGGAAACGCTTCCGAGAGCATTTCTGTCTGTACCGCACCAAGAGCGAGGACGTTGAAGGCAATTCCCCGTTCGCGGTATTCTTCTGCCAAAAGTTCTGTCAGCGTGATCAAGGCACCTTTGGAAGAGCTGTATGCTGAGAGGCCTGCAAACTTCACACTTCCTTGAATGCCTCCCATGCTGCTGATGTTGACCACGTGACTTCCTTTTTTGAGATGCGGAAGCACCGTTTGAATCAGTTCTGCAACTCCAAAAACATTCACATTGTATACCTTCATAAAATCTTCTTTCGTGGTGTCTTCAAAAGGTTTGTTTACAAGCATCCCGGCATTGTTGATCAAGAGGTCTACTTGAGCCCAATGCGTTTCGATATAGGTCTTGACTTTTTCAAGATCTGCTGTTTTGCTGATATCTATCGCTAGTGGAGTGATGTTAGGGTGTTGTTCTTGTTCCAACGGAGACGTGTTTCGAGACAAAGCCAATACGCGAAAATTATTCTTGGCAAACAAATGGGCCAATTCAAAGCCAATGCCCCTGCTGGTTCCTGTGATGATGATGTTTTTCATGTGGTGAAAGGTATTCAGTTGTACGGCGGTTCTTTTTTAAAAGCGCCTTCTTTTTTGACAAACGACGACTGGGCAAATGAAAATTTACATTTCTTCTTCTTCTTCTTCTTCTTCTTCTTCTTCAAAAATGATGTGTTGGTAGGCGCCAAGGTCGGGGGCGATTGTTCTGTCTGTCCCGATCAAGTCCAAAGGTGTTTTGAGTGCATTTTCAAGCCCTGCTTTTTCGATGGCTTCACTTTCTTCTCCTATCTGAAATTCGTTGGCAATCGGGTCTTTGAAATAAGGATCTTCGTTTACAAATACCGACTCATAGTGATCGGTATTGTCAAAGTCGTACAAGTCAGCACTTTCCGTTCCTACAAATTTGATGAGGCAGTTTTCAAATTTGTAGGCAAAAAGATCTGTTGCGTTTTTGTCGAGAAATAATTCTCTTGCATTGCTTCCGTCGATGATGCAATTTGAAAAGGTCGCTTCGTTGAGGATTTGTGTTGTTTCGATGGGCTTGCCCTCTTTATCAATATCGAATGCAGTGTTGCTGATTTGAACGGTGGCATCTCTTCGGAAACTTCCCGACCAATAATTGGCCAAGGTACAGTGGTTGAAATTGTAGGTCCCCCCTTTGGAGAGGGCAACCGAAGCTTTTCGACTGTTCCCAATGACAACGTTTTCTGCGCGCACATGGCTGCCAAGCGCAAGGAGTCCTTGTTCGGAGCTGTTGTAAATTTCTGTGTTTTTCAATTCCAAAGTAGGGGTGCCATTAGACGAGATGGAATCGCATCGGATTCCGATACCTGCATTTTTGATCCGGGCATGTTCGATGAGGTTGTTTTTGCTGCCTGCTTGCAACCACAGGGCATCCCATTGTCCTGCAACCTCACTGAATCCCGGTTCCAAGCGGTCTCCCTCAAAATGTACTTTTTGGTCGGCAGTTCCTTCGATGCGGATGCTTGCATTCTTTTTGACGACCAAGGCCGATTTTTTGTGGAAGTAAATTTTTGCCCCTGCATCGATGGTCAGGGTCTCGTTTTCAGGAACGGTACAATAGCCGTAAATCACATAAGGCTTGTCGTTTTTAAAGTGCAGTTCCTCTGAGGAAAGCTTCCGTTCTCGCAAGGAATCTCCACGAATGTCTTTCACATAAGTGCTGTCCAACATGCCTCTAAAATTGTCTCTTGGGTAGAGGAAATGAGAATCTACAACTTGGGTGATCAGCTTGATGTCCTGTAGGGTTTCACCGGAGTCAAAGACGATGGAATCTTTGTAAATCGGTTCGCTGATTTTGGTGTAATCGATGGTGGCTTCGATAAAAATATACAAACTGTCATCAGCTCTTAAGGGGACGTTTTCAAAAGAAGTTCCGGGCACTCCGTCTACATTGAGTCTGTAAAAGGAAGGACTTCTTCCCAGGTTGATGGCGGGGATATGGATGTCGTCGGAACTTTTGTTGTAGACTTTTACGGCATAAGTACTGCTGCTGATATTTGTGAAAATGGTATCTAAAAATACGGTGTCTTTTGAAAAGGTGAGATTTCCAGTGCTTGAGAGGGTAGAAAAATCTTTTCTACACGAAAAAGAAGCTGACAAAAGCAGGGCGATAAGAACTGGAATGGCGAAGCGTTTCATCAAATAGTGTTTTTTACAAATATAGGATTTTTATGGCCTTCAGCGTGAAGATTGGCTTAGAGCGCATCTATTTTTTTTATTTTTTTAGCAATCGAATTTCAAAGGTGTGGCTCCAGTTTTTTCCGGTGACAAACAAGCGGTCGTTTTTTGAGTCGTAGGCGATGCCATTGAGCACGTAGTCCCCAGTAGGGTCTGCTTTGTTGACCTTTTTGGCAAGCGAGTTCAAATTCACTACCCCTTCGATGGCACCGTTGTTAGCGTCGATCAGGACGATGGTGTTTTTTTGCCAAATGTTGGCGTATATTTTTCCTTGGATGTATTCGATTTCATTGAGGCGTTCTGCTTTTCTCTTGTTGGTGTAGGCTTCGATGTAGTGGGTTTCTTTTTGGGTTTTTGGATCCAAAAACCAAAGACGCTCCGTTCCGTCAGATTTGATCAATTCCGTTGCGTTGTGGGTCAGTCCCCATCCTTCGATGCTTTTTCCGTAGGCAAAAGAATCGAGGCGTTGAAAGCTTTCCAAATCGTAGACAAATCCTTTTTTGGATTGCCAAGTGAGTTGGTATATTTTTTCGTCAAAGATGGTGATTCCCTCTCCAAAGTAGGCGGCGTCTAAGGATTTTTTTTGAAGGACTTTTCCTGTTTTTAGAGCTGTCTTTCGAATGGAAGATTGGCCTTTCTGCCCTGTGCTTTCGTAAAGGTGTCCGTTGTGGAATTCAAAACCTTGGGTAAAGGCTTTTGGGTCGTGCGGATAGGTGTTTACAATTTCATAGTTGTAGAGAATCGGAGCTTTGTCCGCGAGAAAATAAATACTGTTGTTGAGTCTTTTGCTTTTTCCTTCGTGGTAGACCACTGCACTCAAAGTATGTTTTCCCAATGTTTTTTTAGAGATGTCAAGTGTGTTAGGGTTTTTTGTGGAGGTTTTTAGACCGTCTAGGTAAAATACGACGGAATCGATGACATTGCCATTGGTTTCGGTAACGGATAGGGACAATGGACTGTCAATCTTTAATTTTTTAGGACTGTTGAATTTGAATTCAGCATCTTCTTTACACCCGGTAAAAAGAAGGCAGGCAACCCACGCGATGGACAAGACTCTGTATGACATGTACTGTTTTTTAATATTTAAAACTTTTAAGGACAAATAAAACAATTTAATTGTTTGAAATCTAAAAAATATCGTTAAATTTGCATTCTCAAAATTACGAATTAAAGTTTAAATTAACATACGATGAAAACAGGGATACATCCAGAAAATTATAGAATGGTTGCTTTTAAGGACATGTCTAACGACGATGTTTTTTTAACGCGTTCTACTGCAAATACAAAGGAGACGCTTGAAGTAGATGGTGTTTCTTACCCATTGATCAAACTAGAAATTTCTAGAACGTCACACCCATTTTACACTGGAAAGTCAAAATTGGTAGATACTGCAGGACGTATCGACAAGTTCAAATCCAAATACGCAAAGTTCAAAAAATAAGTTTTTTGCTTTTCGAAGACAAAAATCCCGCCAAATATTGATTGTGGCGGGATTTTTTTTGCCTACTTTTTCCAAGCATAAGTGCAAAACCCAGTATTCTTATTCAAGTTTTTGAAAGTTTTGGTGCTTTGTAGTTGTGCGCTTTTTTTTAAAAATTACGACCAACGGTCTTGTGTATGATTAGTTGCGTGGGTTAGCATTCAATTTTGCTATTGCACACCAAGTTGGAAATTTTTAGTATCCAATCACTTTCTGTATTCGTGTTTTACCCAGTCGATTTCCATTTCCCAGGTTTGGGTCATCGGCGAATCGTTGATCTTGGCGAAATTCAAAATTGCGAACAATGGCTCAGGGAAATTCTCACCCTGGTCTGCAGCTCGGTACACCTCTACTTCATCCAGTCGGAAGATGAGGTCATTGCCGTCCCACTCAACCGCATAATCGTGGTATTCACCTAGGTTAGCTTGCTGTACCAGCATCTTGCCCTGCCAATCGCCACT